>Ga0325410_1001070_pt1 | contig 29868 bp, 15 predicted proteins | sample PopdelMetagenome_16_FD_206182 | JGI IMG/M metagenome (GOLD analysis project Ga0325410, IMG submission 206182) | Populus deltoides microbial communities from Bellville, Georgia, United States - Xylem-PdIQD-R3 | ecosystem: Host-associated > Plants > Phyllosphere > Stem > Wood/Secondary xylem...
AATTAACATCTTATAAAACCTTTAATCCAATCTTCAAACCCTTAATCTCTAACCACACTAACCATAACCTTGAACCTAATCCAAAACCTCAAATCTATAATCCCTAACTTAAAACTCTAAATTTTAATAAAAGCCACTAATGAGAATAATTGTTGAGTGGCTAGAAAGCGTGATTTTGTTATTAACCAAAACCCTAGCTCTAACCCCAAATTTATCTTAAGCCAAACCCCAAACTACCCTAACTCCAAACCAAAACCTAAAATGCCATGATCTCATATAACCCTAAACAAAACTCCTAAACTAAATTATCTTAACCCTAAATTAACATCTTATAAAACCTTTAATCCAATCTTCAAACCCTTAATCTCTAACCACACTAACCATAACCTTGAACCTAATCCAAAACCTCAAATCTATAATCCCTAACTTAAAACTCTAAATTTTAAAATTTTAAATTCTAACATCAAAATTCAAACCTATAAACCCTAAACCTAAACCTCAAATGAGTGTAGCATGATAGTTGATGTTATAATGATAATTGCCGTGATATTTTAACACTGTTTTTATTTGTTAATTATAACTGTAACGATAATGATAATTCATGCAATTTTTAAATGTTATTTTATTTATTAATTATAAAGATAATTGATGCTGATGATAACAAAATATAACAATGTGCCTTTTTAACCTGTAAATATTTGATTTAAAATTATTAAAAATCTATTCGCAATATTCACATGTTTACTTATAAATTAACGATTTAAATTCTGCTTATCCAAAATAAATATGAAAATTCATAATGCGTAAAATAATATTAAAAATTAACCGATAATTGGCCAAAATAATATTAAAATAATAATAATAATAATAATAATAAAAAACTCATAACTACAAAATAACACAATATAATAACACATCCGAGAATATCTATGTTTGCGACAACGAGTGGATGAGCCAAATTCATCAATAACATGGCTTTTACTTGTTTGTGTGGTTTCATCCTCTAAGACAATATCATCTAGACTCAACATCTCTCATAATAACTCAAGTGTAGTATGACATATTTTGAACAAAAAAGATGCATAATAATGAGTATGTCCATCATCATTTTGAGATCACGAAGATCAGTCATAACATGCTGATCATTGTGTAACAATTTGCCAATATAATATTAGCAAATACATTTATTAATTGATAAATAAAACACATCGGTTTTCGCCAAGCCCATAAAAAGTAACAAATACTTACACCATTTTGAATCCAACGTGCATGTGGATCATACTCCATCTCATTGCATGGAGGAATCTGTGCTAGGTTTGGTGTAAATATTTAGCGTGTTATACCCAAATATTAGTCCATGTATTCCTTCTTGAAAATTACAGGATACACCTCCCTAAATATGACATCTCTTTGTGCATCCCACATCGATATGTACTAGAGATGATGGATCATTCAATTGTAATTGGTGTGCTTACTTGAACAACTAATGGAATGCAATTTATCGCTCGTATCTATGTCACATGAGATGTTTTGCTGGAAGCCAAATTGTCGCATTACACGATCTAGGAAATGCATATCAATAAGCTTAAAAAATATAAAGGGGCCACTGATGTCCATAAGTCTATGGTTATTTTGCATATAATAGGAGCAACTGACAGATCATCTTCTAAATAAAGATTCCACACAAGCTGTTTAAATATCAACAATGTAATTTATTGTCACATTTTCCAACATCAACCTATTTCAACATCAACAATGCAATTATTTCTAATATTTTCTAACATCAACCTATGTAAGTATTTCTCAACATTCCCCAACATTAACCTATTTCAATCAACATCAATAATGTGATTTATACCAACATTTTTTCAAACATCAACAATACAATTATTTCCTAACATTTTCCAATATAAAAAATTTCAACATCAATAATGCAATTTATCCCAACATTTTCCAACATCAACATATGTAATTACTACCAAACATTTTCCAGCATCAACCTATTTCAATCAACATCAACAATGGAATTTATCCCAACATTTTCAAACATCAACAATACAATTATTTCACAATATTTTCCAACATAAAAAAATCTCAACATCAACAATGCAGTTTATCCCAACATTTTCCAACTTCAACTTATAAAACTATTTCCCATCATCATTTAACCACATATGTGACATCTTCATCTTATTATGCAACCGAGTGAACTTTTATCAACCTTAACCGGTTTCCCATATGAAAGGGTTTGGGTATACCTGAAGACCAATATATTCATTCCAATCAATTCGTCAGGTAAAGGACATAATGGAGTCCCATAAATGTTATTATACATTTAAACACTATAATACAGGTCAACATACTAGGTAACATTAAGATGTTTTTTGTACGACATGCAAAAACATGTGAACAAGGTTGATGGGAACTCTACCATTTACCATATGTGCATATTCTTTATGCCAACTTAAATGTTTTTTGAGACCTAGTTTATGTATGATCTTTAGATCTAAGTATGTTGGCATACAATCCTAGTTGAACAACTAGAAGCTATAATATCCCATGTGCAATGAAGTCATATTCATTCCCTTTTTGTGTAACAAAATAAGCATTAGTCCTATAAAATATCGATTGGACTAAAATAAAAATAGGAAAAGATCGTGCACCTTTCCAAACATGATTGAAAGATTCCAAAAGGATTTGTTGTCATATTGCCTTATCGGTGACCCCCATTATAAGAAAGTGCCTATCTTTCTTTTTGGTTCACGCTCAAGCCATTCTTTCCATTTTGGGTGACTATTGTTGATATCACCAAACCATGAATCAAATTTATGCTTGAAAGCTTCATAACAATCTTAAGCAAGTTCTTTTTGCCTAAATTGTTTTTGAATTTATGATTGAAGTTGCTTGTCAGGTGTCTAACACAATATTGATGATATCCAATCGAAACAACCTAAATTTTTATAATTTTATTTTTAATGCCAGCATGCTTGTCCAATATTATACAAATACTACTATGATCACTTGTAATGTGACGTTGAAGGAAAATAAGAACTATTTCCATATGATATTATTTTCTTCTTAAACTAATGCATAAGTCAAAGGTAAAATCCTATTGTTTGCATCAAAAGCAATCGCAATCAATAATTTTCCACTAAACCTTCTATACAAATAGGAGCCATCCATACTGATTGTCATAACCCAATTTTGGGTTATTCCCCAAAAAATCACCTTTTTTTTCAAAATAAAAATAAAAAAATAAAATAAAGGCTGGCAACGTGGAGAAAGCAGACCAGGGAATCAAGCTGCAATTTTGGAGGAAATTCAAGGCCTAATTGTACCATATTATGCCCAAAAATGGTGAAAAAAAATACAAATTCAAGGTTAAATTAAATGATTATTGGACGAATTTGCATAAAAATTAAGTCCAATGACATAATTACATTTTTAATAGGCCAATTTGATTTAATCATAGGTCAAATTAAATTTTAATTATGTTTAAGAATTAATTTGGGTCTAATTGAAGGATTTAATCAAGTGCAAAGACTTAATTATACTTTAAATGGGTCAAATTAATTTTATTTGGGGCTTAATTGGTGAAAAATTAAGTTTGGGAGCCTAATTTGAGCTTAATTGAGAAGATTGAAATTTTAAAGTAGGTCAAATTTGATTAAGCCTAATTTGGGAGCCTAATTTGATTTAATCATAGGTCAAATTAAATTTTAATTATGTTTAAGAATTAATTTGGGTCTAATTGAAGGATTTAATCAAGTGCAAAGACTTAATTATACTTTAAATGGGTCAAATTAATTTTATTTGGGGCTTAATTGGTGAAAAATTAAGTTTGGGAGCCTAATTTGGGCTTAATTGAGAAGATTGAAATTTTAAGAGACCAAATTTAATTCTTACCAAGTTAATTGATTGAAATTAGGGGGCAAATTGCAAGAAAATTGAAGTTTTGGGGTCAATTAGGGGTTAAATTAAAGAAATTGACAGTCGAGGATGTTTATGTAAAAGGCGCCAAACTATAGGGGCCTAATTGACAAAAACTGAGGGTTAAATTGAAGAAATTGAAAGTTTAATGGTCAATTAAGGGTTAAATTGCATAAATCCGAGACCAAGGACCATATTGCAAAAGGCGTGTAAATACAGGGCTGAAGTTGAAGTTCTGCAGGGGCCTAATTGCATTAAATTAAAAGTTTAGGGTCAATTAGGAGTTCAATTGAAAGATATTGAAAGCTGGAGGACTAAATTGAAAATTAGTAAAAATCCCTAATTCAACCTAAAACAGTGCCGTTTTGAGAAAAGAAAAAAAGAGAGGACCACATGATGCATCGTCTGGTCACTATTCATTATCTTCTTCTTTTTCCGAAAAAACTAGTCTAGTCACCTACTTTGCAGGTGCATTTAATGTACCTAACGTCCACCAAATTTACCAAACCTTGCACGAAACTAATCACCAGACATCCCTCTACGTCTGGGTATGGTCTTCACCAGCTCACTAGCAAATAAACAGACGTGGCACTACCCCAAAGAGGCCACCTTAGGCAGCCTGCAGCTGCAGATTTGACAGTGCACAATTTCTACTTTGAGCTAACGGTTGGAATCCTTCCCAACCAAATCAAGGGCTGAAAATTATTTCCCTGTAAAGACAAGATTACCCTCTTCCACCCCTATAAATAGGAGCAGATTTCACGTTCTGAAGGAGGAAAAAATTGTGTCAAAAAATTAGAAAAAACCAGTCTCCTCCTCAGTTTTTTTTCCTGCACAGTCCTCTATCTTCTTTCTCTCTCCACCATCGTTCTAGCCTCCAACCAGAGCCACCACCAGCTCCACCACAGTAAGCCACCAACCGACCACTGAGAGCTATCGTGAACCTTTCTCTCTCCTCTGTAAACCGATTTCTTCTTTCTCCCACAACGACTTCGGCGACCAAAACACTCCACCAACGCCGCCATCAGCCTCTCGTCTTCCATGACTAGACCACATCCAACCTCACTCCAGGCCAGTGACAACAGCCTTTTCTCCTCTGCAAGGTCGCCTCCCACTTCACTTTGCCGGCTGCAATTGCGAAGTTGCATGCAGAATGTGAACTTACTGTTCACGTTCTGCAAATAATTCATTTCTTACTTGGGTCGGGCCAGTTTTAGCCCAGACCAAATATTTGGGCCGGGTCTGACCTGACCCCCAAAAAAGAGAGAAAGAAAATATGTTGGGCCGAATTGTTTTGGGCCGATATCGACCCATTGTTTTCTGGGTTTATGCTTGGCCCAGTTATTTGGGCCGGCCCGACTCACATGTTTTAATAATATTTAATTAATATATATAATATTATATTACATATTTATTTAAAAAAAAACAAAAAAATTCCAAAAAAATTTCAAAAATCCTTTGAAAAAAAAATTGTGATTTTCAAAAATATTTTTCTACCAATTTTTCATAATATCGGGTTGTATATTTACACTGTAAAATACAAATCCGGTATTAAAATACCCCTTTTTCTCCGAAATATTTGAAAACATTAAAAATAAATAAATAAATAAATAAAAGATTTTTCATGCATACGGCCAAATTCTAAAATTTTTCCAAGCATATTTTTCATTAAAAAAAAATTGCATCTTTTCCATGTTTTAAAAAAATCCAAAAATGGATATCATAATTAGTTTATGATCATCCATTAGGGTTTGGCCAAAATATAAAAAATATTTTTTATTTTTCTTAGGATCCAGATGCAGACTTTAATATTTTTAAGGTGTAAAATTACATGATAAAGTACACCATCGGGTATTAAAGATATAAGGTGTAAATTTATGCGATGCTAAAATTCAGACATTAGAACGGTTAGGTAATAACCCAATAAGATAGAGATTTTCTCATGAAGAAAGATCTGCTTAAGCTTTAGAAAAGACCAACGAATAGAAACCTGACTTAGAAAAAACAATCAAACAATAATGCAGCTTACCTTAGGTAGGGTGCACTGGGGGTGATGCGTCTTCCCCTTATACAACCAGTCCCTTACTCAGACTCTCGCAGAGCATGGATTTCTAGTGACCATAATACTAGGTGGCGACTCCTAAACATTAATCATAATTTTATGATTAAATCCAAAAACCCTTCCCAACACACAACACCTCACATCAGGAGGCACGACAAGAGCCTCCGCCGTCGCCAGACGACGTTTCGTTAGCTCGCGCACCCTGCAACACTGATAATTGACCTACAAAACTTGAACCCTTTAATTGCAGTATCAAATGCCTAAAAAACTCTCTAAAAAATAATTACTTCACTAACAAGCTATCCATTGTGTTTCCACTAAAAAAATAGTCCCAGGATTTGATTCATGTATTGCCAAAAATAATCTACGTAGCATTTCAAATAAGTCCTCATGTGTACCAAAAAGTTGCTTGAGTATCTTTTGTTTTGCAGCTCATGCCTTATAATAAGAAAATTTGAACTTATACTGCAATTTGATTTCTTATTATATACTTACAACAATATAAGTAAAGTTATTTTGAATAAGAGTTGAAACCATCAATACAATAAATTTTTTATTGTTTCAAATGTTATGTTATGTATCAAATTTGAATATGAATTTTATTTTTTATTTTTTATTTTATAGGTACATTTGGTTAGGATGTTACATACACGAGGTGTTTTTTCATGTAGACGTAGAGGTAGAGTTCCTCATTATATGAATTATGGTTTGGTTAATTTTTTTGTTTTATGGTTGCAAGAGTTGCATAGATTGGAGGCCATATGAAATGGAAATGTTAGTTTGTTTTTATATCATAAGAAATTGAAAGTATTGTTCTAATTATCCTATAATTCATGTTAACACGTTATTTTAATTTTTATTTATTTTTCATGATTTACATAAGATGTATTATAGGTTCTATAAGTTGATGTCACTTTTAGATCATGTAATTTCGCTCATCATACACGTGGGTTTTTATTACATTATTTGTCTTCAGTATATTAAGATGGATCATGACTTGCTCAGTGCACTTATTGGAAGATGGAGATAGGAGACTCACACATTTCATCTTCGTGTAAGTGAGATGAAGCCTACATTATAGGATGTTATCTTTTTTCTTGGTTTGCCCATCTTACTATTATGGGTATCCAGAATAAGGTTACTTTATGTGAGTGTGCATTTGAATGAGCACCCCCTCCTGAGATGTTTAAGAGGACATTTTTTTTTGAATGAGATGGCTTCATGAAAAATTATTTGAATTACCTGATGATTTTAATGATAAGATGGTATGTTAATGCAAACTAATAGTAAAATTAACATATTGATTTATCTATATTTAATTTTAAGTCGATGTTCTATTATGCATGTATGCTAAAATGTTCATACTTCACATGTTTAACAGCATACTGTTTATGGATCTCAGCGGGATATATGTGCCTTTGTCTACCTACCACTACTAGATAACTTCGATTCCATTCCACTATATAGTTGGAGTTTAGGTGTCTCTGCATGTTTGTACAATCACTTATTTCAAGCTAGCTTGGAAAATGTAAAGCAAGTTAGAGGATCTTTATTGCTTATAGGTTAAACAATGTATAATTTTTTTTTTGTAATTGTATCATGTATCAAATGTTTAAGTTGGTTACTAATTACTGGTTGTTTTTGGACATAAAGCCATGGTAATGTGAGCATCTACACTTGAGGTGTCTCCAAATTAAGCCAAAACCTGATATGTATGTTCAGGTTTTGAAGATAATATGTTGTTGATAATACAATTGATGTTATTAAGATTAAGAATAAATTTTATTTTAATAGTATTTAATAATTCTTATTGGTGGGAGTAGGTACTTTGAAAATAACCCAACACACATTCTGTCATATACAATAAATATATGATGAGTAACTAAAATTGAAAAAGAGAAAGATGGTCGAAAAGGAGAACTTGTATATATGAGAAAACTTCTTTGCTAACAAAGTTTTTTTAGGCTTTGATGATGATGCTATTTTTTAGTTTGGTATTGATTTATTTTCTTCAATGGATGATCTTAATGTTATATATTCAAGGATGTATCATTTCAAAGAGAGAGGAGATGATACAAACCAAGTCAGATACGAGTTTTTTCTTAAAATACCTGTTGACTAGTTTTGCAAGAAAAAAAATATCTCTTAAACCATACATTAAATCAAGTTTAATTTTCACAAAGAGATACTAGATACATGAAACTATATATATATATATATATATATATATATATATATATATATATATATATATATATATTTAATAATTTCAGGTCAGTTGGAGTTCAAGAACATATTATTTAAATTAGTCAAAGTTGTTGTTACTGTTTCGACAATTCGTTCGGCCTAATCAGTCCAGACATGTGATGAGTTTATTTTAGACGGAGAAGGGAGATTAAATGAGACTTATTTAGGCCATAAAATTATGCATGAGATTGGGCTACAAGAGTTCCTAATATGGTTTCAATTCATTAAAGAATTAGAGTACATACTTTGCAAGGATTTCAAGTCCCATATAAACTTGATGTGGTGCCATCTAAAAAGATTTTTCTCTTAGTTTTTTTTCTCTTTTTAATTTTCAAGTATTCCTAACATAAGAAGAGGCAATACTACGAAGGAAAATCTAGCAATCAAAACAAAGTGTTTCGATTGAATTCTTACGCTAAAATTTTTATTTATTTTATGTATAAAAATCTATGAAACATTAGTTTTAACCAAATATTTCTTTTAAACCTACTCTTTTAAAATAATAACAATTTTGTTTTTCTTAAATCTATTGTTTTAAGAAAAACAGTAATTACAAAAACTACCAGGTTGCCTGGGTAACTTTGCAAGAAGCGGGTGATAAAACGGTGTCGTACTTTAACCAACCTGTTTGGATGTTGAGAAAAGGGATATATATATCCTATCCATCTGGTTTGCCTCGCCATAGCCAAACGAAACGCTGGTAAGGGGAGAGAGATGTTTGCTGCTGCCGCCATAGCCGTGAACTCAGCTGGTTTCAATGTTTGTGGAAACCAGCGGACAAGGATAAGCATTTCAATGAGAAGAGTAACTGCAAGGCGCCGCAGCCTGGCTGTTACTAATAAAAAAAAATTAGAATCAGAATCGCACCAAAACGAGCAACAACAAGGTGCTCTTCAGTTCTCTCTCTAATTACTCTTCCCTACTTAGCCTATTATTAAAAAAATAAAATGATTAATCTTCAATCAGACGAGGAGGAGGATCATGTTGAAAACAGTTTAGGAGTTGAAGCTGCATTATCCATGCTCAAATTCTACAAAAGTAAGTAAGTTAACTTGTCATCGTAATTATTGCTTTAATTTGTTCTTGTAATAAATTTATAATAATCTTACAAGCAGGGGAGATATCGCCGCTGTTACCAAATAGTTGTAGATATGTACCCACCTGTAGTGAATATTCCATGGAAGCTTATAAGAAATACGGTGTCGTCAAAGGCACCGTCTTGACTGCCTGGCGTCTTTGTCGCTGTAATCCACTTGGTAATGTATTCTTTGTTTTGCAGATCGTGTACATTTTTGTTCTTAATTAATTCTGATCGAGTTTTAATTTCTTTTGTAGGTGGGTCTGGCTTCGATCCTCCGCGATGGTTTGATGAGGATCCTCCTTTTCAAGAAGAATGAGATGAGACGAGAGAGCCAATTTTAATGTTTTCCACTGCCTCCTCAAGTAAGCTTCTTTTTTTTTTTTTTTTTTTTAACTTGAGTTTTATGGCTTCGCCGTAATTTGTTATATAATAATTTTACAGGGAATCATTTATAAAATATATCATCTTTTATTATTCTTTATTTTTCAGGCAGGCGTCAAAGAGGGGATGGCAGAGGACTGTGTCGATACAGAAAATAGAATTTCATTGAAGGTTAAAGATGCACTCTTCAGATTTGCACTAATGGTACTGATTCCTTATCTATATCATTAGGTTTCTAGATTCCAACACCTTTTTCTTTGTGTATATAAATCGTTAACAAAGAAGAGCTTGGCTGATACAGTCATGTGGTTTTATGAGTGTTAAAAACACAAGTATTTAGTGAAGCTATTCAGTGTTGTTTAAGCTGCCCTTAGAACACCATTCAGTTTGTGGCTGTCTGACTGAAATACTGCATTCTCTTTTAACACTAATAGTTTCCTAGTCTGATAGTCTGAAATGCAATCATTCTGCTGTATATAAATGGTGTAGCCCACCACTATCGAATTGTCTGCCTCCCAGGTTTTTTTTTTGTCTTCTTGGAGGCTAATGTTTTCTTATGTACGAAAAACATGATGAGTTAGTTGAAACCTGAAACGATGTATGATGGAAAGCTTGGAGCACCATTTGATCTTGAAACGCCTTCTCCCATGCTTCTATGCCGATGTTTTAAGGTAACCTATCCATATAATGGCATTGACTGGGGTTTTGAACTTTCAAAAGAAACATGCTCATTTGTTAAAGTTGTCATCCTTAAAGTTTGCGTTGAGGATTCTCATTGTCACAGTCTCTTAGTTTATGTTAGAGCTGCTGCTGCTTCTGATAAAGAATTTATTTATGATCTTGATTGAGGTGATTAACCTAAAATGGTCAAAAGGGATAGAACTCCACTATTTTGAACTCATTTTAGAAGCAACTAGGTTAAGCTGTGAAAACACACCCTTTAAAGTATGCATTTTAAGCTTTTGGTTTTGATCACTAACCCTTTTAAAATTTTGATTTTAACCTCTTCAGTAAGCCTGTATGTGTTTCTGTAATTGTGGTAATGATATTGGGCCTTGCATGTTCCCCCCCAATAATTGCAATTTCCAGCCATTCCAATGAACAGAAATAAAAAGCACAGCCTTCTCATCACCTTATCATAAATCACAATCTTCCTGAAATCCAAAGAACCCCCTCACATTTGCTTAGATTTTTCACCAGCGCTTGTCATCAGAGTCCAGTAAACCATAATCTTGTTGCACCTCCAAATTGTATACCTTACTGGTTGTGGTCGTTGCATGTAGTGAGAGAAACAGAGAAGAGGTTGCCAGTATAAGGTGCTTTCCTTGGTCTTGAACGAAATGGGGAAGTTGGGCTTGGATTGGGGCATGGAGGGCAATGTTTAGGATAAGGGTTAGTGACCTATTAGAGAGTTTTCTGTGTCAGAGCGTGGGAGAGAACGAGCCGTTGTTATGAAGACCGAACAAAATGATTTGAACTAGTTTTTTTTATCACTAAAATGTTAAGAAAAAACAGATACTGGGGAAATAGTTTGAAGTAACATGCTTGTGAACAGAAGTGGTTGGAATGATCAAAATGCTCTCCTCTTTAACTTGATGCTGGGAAAAAAGAGATTTATCAGAAAATTAAGAAGAAAAATAAAGCTAGGAGGTAAAAAGCTAAAGAAATAGAAGAAAAGTGTTCATCATAATTTCTTCCATTTTAATTAATAAAATATGCACATTAGATTTTAAATATTAAAAGAAAATTGGTAAGTTGCTGTGAACCTAATAGATGCTAGTTTTCATGGTTGTTATGTTGCTTTGGTTCTAGGAGTTGTGATTCTTTGTTATGGATAATTAATATCATAGGTTTTGACTAAAGCAATATGAGTAGCTATTGTAGTGTGTTTAAATTGTTTCACAGGTGCCATTACTACTGATCCCTATTCATTTTCTTCCATTTCCAACTGAATAAGTTTCAACTTAGTCCATGTAATCATAAAAAATAAATCAATTAAATCTATTAATATAAAAAATATTTAAATTTTGTTGTTTAAATTATTTCCACAATAATCTTTATATCCTATCTACGTATTCCTTTACTTTTCCTATATATTAAAATAAATAAGATGAAATAGATGAAAATGATTAAGTTATGAATGGATTTAAAAACATAGTAATTAAATTATATAGTTATAAAACTATAATTACTAATTAATCGGTTTTACTAGGAGGAATAATAATTAACTCGATCATTAATTTGTTTAGTTTTACTAGTTTGCATGTGTGCGTTACACTATGAGGGTATCAAAATTCTTTTAAACATAAAAAAGAATGTTCATGTCCAAAGAACTTTTTAGCATTGTTCTTAAACTTGAAAATATAGTCTTTTCAAACATTTCTTTTCATCAAGATAAATTTTTATTGCAAAATAAAGCTAATATGTGCGTTTAATAAAATAAATTGAGATTTATGTGTTCATAAATGATAACATATTTGTTTATCTAAACTAAATATTAAGAAAACTAAGATAAATATGCATATTAAGATATTTAATCTCATATCAAATGCATTTTTTTTTTAAAATTAACTCATTTTAAAAAATCATGAACATATATTTTTAGAGTCTAAAATAAATTTTCTTATTAACATATCTTCTGTATATAATTGAAATTATTGTTTTTGTTAAAAAATATATTTAATGATTGTTAAAGCAAGTTACAAAAAAGAAATATCAAAATATTATGTTCAAATTTTATTTGTGATTGTAAGCTAATCAAATCATAAATGTGTTAAAATCATGGTCAACATCTATTTAAAAAAACAATTTGGATTGAATTTTCATGAATAATGTATTATTAGTATTATTATTTTCATATTAGATATATAATAATTGAATAAGAATTATTAAAATTTAGAATACTATTTAAGAATGATGTCAAAATCAAAGAGTAAGTGAATCATTATGGTAATTGTTTGCCATTAAGTACTAAAGAAACAAAGAAATAAAAAAGACATAAAAAGGCTAGGCCTAGTGCCTAGCTTCCAATAACAAGCCAAACATGCATGACCACGCGATTTGTTTTGCTTTTCTTTTTTGTTAAGGGGGTGGATAACATTTTATCTATTTTTTTTTTCAAAAAAATTTAACATGAACAATGTGTTCTTTGTCTCAACAAATGACATGTCATTTGATTGTTTACTTTCCGTCAACCAAGTGGTCAAAAACTAGGCAGAAACTCTCTTATAGTTTCTTTGAACCAAACATCTTGTTTTTCAACCGGTTTCTGACTTGAAAACACACGAAAAACAACATTCATAACTCAATAAACCGACTTGCACTTTTAAAGTTTTCAAAAATCAATCATAAAACAAAAAATTTAACTTGAGACCTTAAATCTTTCCAAGCCTCGAATTATTTTTTTGGCCAATTTGAATGCCAATAACCAACACTATCTAACTCCCGTGGTTGAACGAAATATTTGAGCACCAAACGTGATCACTTTTGTGGTTGGAATCAAGACAATCAACCATTTTCTCTTTCTACTGTTGTTTTTCAACGAATATCTCTCTCTCATCGAAGGACTTAAAAAAAGAGTAAAATGAACTTGTGGATCAAAATAAACATTGAAAAAAAATTTGGATCAAACTTATTGTTCTCCAAGTTTTCCAGTTTAGTACTTCTATCATATTTTTAATATCAATTCTATGTAATTAAGTCATTGAAGGATGTAATTGAAAGGGAAAAGGAGTTTAGAAATAAAACAAAAAAATAAAATAAAAATCCCAGTGTTTCATTATTCATCTAAATAATGAAGCAACATAAAAAATCTAGATCTTTTAAAGTTGGAGGTAATTGTTGGTAGAAAATATAGCTCGAAGAGTAATATATCAATTAAATGTTTTCTTTTCCTCATACAGTCCAAATAATGGACCACAAAAACTGCAATTTGCTTTCAAAAGCTCATCATCATTATTTTTTAATTTTTTTTTGGTTTTCATATCCATTAAGCTTAGCAGTTGTATCCAAAGAATTTTCAAAAACATATATCTTAAATTGTTCCTTGGTCCTTATTACACCACATGTCAGATTAGTTTTTTTAAAACATAAAAGAAAATGTTAAAGTACTACCAACATGTTTTTAAGTAGAAAAAAAATTAATTATCAACTTAAAATATGATTCATATTAAACGAAATTTTTTTTTAAATATTGAGACGATGACATCGTATAACATTTTTTTTCTAATATTGAAAATGATAACAAATTTAGTCAATGCGTGCTAACCTGATTTAACCTGCAAAATCTGCATTCCAGGTCATGAGATCATGATAACACCATTGAAAGTTGATCGAAATAAATTATAAGTTCAATTTCCAACTAACCCAACGTTGAAGGATGAATTGAAAAGAAAATAATATTCAATTAAAAAAACTTGAGTCAACATGGATAAACTCTCTAAACCAGTGACCTTGGGTCATTAGAGTGGAATAACCATATATAAAGCAAATTAAGAAAATTATAAAGTACGATTCCCAATAAATTTATTATTGAAGGATGAAATTGAAATGAAAATTCAATGTAAAAACAACAATAAAAAAAAAGACCTAAGTTAACCTTAGTTAACCTACCAAAACTCGTGATCATGTTCACGAGGCCAATATAACCCAATAAAAAGCAATTTAACAAATATTTTGAAGCTTGCCTCTCAATCAACTCAATGTTAAAGGATAAAATTGAAAAATAAATTAATTTAAAAAAGGACAAAAATAGAACGAAGTCAACCTGAGTGAACCATACAAGCCCGCGTTCCAAGTAATGAGACCTAGTTTACCTTATGAAAAGTAAAAAAAAAATTACGAAGACCAATTCTTAATTAACTTAATATTGAAGGATAAAATTGAAAAAAAAATCAATTTTCAAAAAAACATAACAGATAATAATAAAAAAATGAGGATTAAATTTGAAATAAAAACAAATAAAAGCCCATTTTGTTATTTTAAAGAGAGAAAAGAGAAATGAAATGAAAGAAAAGATGAATTTTTCATTGAAGCCACATCAAGGCTTTGACTTCAACACACGCCACCCTATAAAAAATCTCTTGTTGAGATGATTTTAATAGTGCGAAGGAAGGCCACCTTCGAAGGTCAAAGGAAGCCGTACGTGCTGCAGAAGCATGACGATCTCCCCCACTTGTTAATGCATGTAGCACATGCACCATCTACTTTTCTTTTTTCTTTCACCGCAGTCATTGGTTTGAGAGAAAAAGAACCGAAAATTTGTACAAGTTTCAAATTTAATCCTCAGAGTTTCAATTGTTTTAAATCAATATAATTAAATTTTATTTTTTTCAAATTGAGCATCAATTAATCACTAAATGTTTTTCTCGACATCACTAAAACCTTATATAAAGCTTGTCACACGTGTGCGATGTCGTAGCGATTATTCTTCTGGATCCAGATTATTAGGAATAATATAGGTAGAAGGAACAAGAAATTCTTGTGCTTTATCAATAAAAAAAAAAAATAAGAGTCGCCACCTATTATTTTCATAACTAGAAACCCTAACTGGTCTCAAAGTCTTGGTAAGAGGATTGATTGCATAAAGGGAAGATATTAGCACCTATAAGATTGCTTACCTAAAGCAAGCTGCATTGTTTATTTGTCTGATGTAAACTAAGGTAATGTTGTGTTTTTTAACCATTGGTCTATCTAGAGTTTAAGAAAAGTCCTTATTATGAAGAAGATTCTTATCTTATTATATTAAAACTTAACCATTCAAATGCCAACATAAAAATAAAATGAACTATCTTTTTATAACATCCCTAATTTTTCTCAAACACTGAATACTTTAGACAAAACAAAATACATGAGATTTGTTTTTGAAATTTCCCATTAAGAAATTTCTATCGAAATTTTGACAGAGTTTCCCTTATATTTAAAACATTACAAGTTATCAACAAATCCTATTTAATAATAAATATATTTTCAATAATTAATCTAATCATCCTGGATCAAAACAATCATCACAACAACAATACCTCAAGCATAACTTCTTAATAATATAATAAGACAATGTATATCATCACATTATATTTTTTCAAGCATAAGATAAAACTATAAAAATAAGATAAGATAAATTATACTACCTTTTAATTTTATTAATCCTTATTTCACAACCATAAAATAAAACTATTTAAAGAATTTAAACGAGCTAAATAATTAATATCAATTTCAAAATAGTTAAGTAATAGAAAATGATTATCCAAACGTTCTTACATAAATTAGATTCTAATTTATAAATACACCTAGCCTATAAGGACATAAGTACAACAAAATAGATCTACATCTTGGAAAGATGAAGGCCTTGATAAAAAAAAAATCATAATAACAATTTAAATCTATTTATATTTTATGTACTTTATCAAATTCAATTTATTATATTCAACTCATACACGACTACAATTTACATGTCATATGTATCATCAATTATTATATAACTTTCTCTTCTTATCTTCGGATAGCTTTGTCATTATCAATTTTTTTATATTATAATCCGTAAATGCCAATATTAGATGCCCTATATCATTGGTCATCCTTAATCCAGCTCGATCAATCAATGTCGATATCACTTTTAACACCGATATCATTAGCCATCAACACTTAGATGACTAATCAGAAATATGTCAATATCCTTTCCTCTATGTATCATTAGCTATCACCACCTTGAGTAGCTAATCAAATCAAGTGTATGTCGATGTCAATGTTACCTTATTGATATCGTTAGCCCTTATCACCCGGGATGTCTAATCAAGTAATTGTTTTTCCGACACCAACACAACCTCGTTGGTATCATTATCCTCAATAATTGGTTTAACTAATCAAGTCATCGTAAACTTTAATTTTATCATGGTTTTGTCGATATCAATATGACCGTATGGATATCATAAGCTTTCCAATTTTGGAATAACTAATCAAAAATTCAGTAAATGCCGATGTTGATGTAATTTCATTGACATCATTAGCCCCAATTAACTGGGACAACTAATCAAGTCTATTTTTCTTCCATTTCTTTCTCTTTTTACTCTTTGAAACTAAATACATAGTCGACGCATATAATAAGTTGACAATTTGACACTACAAGTTATTATAAATAAAAACTAATAAGGTGTATACACGTACTTGTCAATGGCGACGTGCATGCTCTTACTCTATGTTAGGGTCTAGCTGCAGTAATATCCCTTGCCAATACAAGACCCATTTATTACCAATATTTTTTAATAACTTGGGAACCTTAATTAAATTATCACGAAATCAATACTTAACATTACACCTTTATTCTAACTACGCAAACATCTTCTTTTAGTTATCCATGATTCCTCATTACCTATTCAAATTTCCTTTATTTCTTGTTTCTTTGTTTTCCTTTTACTAGAGTCAATTTAATTTGTCTTAGTCAAGTTCATCTACTCTAATATAACCTAATCTTATATGAAATATGAACTAATTCCATCAATCTTTATCAATGTCATTTCGCCCCTTTTTGGTCCAAAGTCTCAAAGTTTAGATGATATGCATGCATCTTTACCTGATTTGAAATATAGGCTCCCATTTCTTCTTAGTATTATTGTTGCTTGATTGTTGAGGACTTGCTACCTCTGATTTGGGTCATCTTTGTCGTTTGGCTTCTAGCCCACTCGAGTTGGCCCATGTAACTTTATTCCCAGATTTGTTTACACAACTTAGCCTTTGTGGTGCCCATCGTGACCCGTTTCCTGGCTACAGATTTTCTGACTTGTCAAATAATTTTAAGAGGATCACTCATTACTCCTCGTTTCACTGCTAGAAACATTAGGTGTCACTTGCTAAAAGGATCAAGCTGTCTTTTATACACTAAAATGCCTCATTGTCTTGTTGAAGGAAATTACCATCTTTTTTTCTAGAATTTTTTCTAAACATAATGTTACCCCTTGAATTGGTCATTGCCCCCACGTGTGCTTTGTCAATGACTTAGACAAATAATGATTTTAAGAAACCATTCTCTCATTTCTCTCCTTTTTAGTTTAGTGAAGGAGTATGGGTCTAGAATGAATCTTGAAATCTTGATCTTGCATTTTGAAAACAAAAATTATTTCGATGTGAGTCTAAAACAATTTGCTTTTGAAATCTTGCAACTCCGTGGTTATTTTCTTTCTTGGAAAAGAGATTATTTGCTCTTGTGTTTGGCAATGAGGTCTTTGGTGAAAATACGTCATGAGATAACCTTTTGTTTTTATAGGTTTTCAAAGTGAAAGGCTCGAGAAAAAGCTCGAGGTTTTGTATGAGAAAAAATTTGTCTCTTTTTTAACATTTATTTTTATCAGCATGAATAATAATTAGTAGTTTATTCTTGATGTCATGAATCTTATGAAAATGTATTCTTTGCATTTTGAGAGCATTGTTTATTGTTCTAAGTTGCTTGCTTGCTTGATTAGAAAGGACTTCTACAGGCACGTAATGTAGGCTGTGGTTTTTGGCTATGAAAGAAAAGGATTCATAAGGCTCAAAGAGTGTTTCAGGGTTTTAAAGACTAAGGATCACTATCAACAATTTGACTCTTGACGTCATTCATATTTTCTTTTGCCACTCTTCTTTGATTTGCTGCTTCTTTTTTTTATTACTTTGCTAAAGCATACTCACTTTATCTTGGATGTCACTTTTCTAATGATTTGGGCATGCCCCCTAGCATTTGAGTTTCTTGAGCTCTTATGTCTTTTTGGCTTTCTCACAGCATTTTCTCTTTTCTTATTGAAAATTTCTCTTGCCCCCCAGTGTGGGGTGTGATCCTAGTCGGGATTTGTTTTCATGAAAGAAAAATTATTCAGGCTCAAAAAGGGATCGCAAGGGATGTACGTATTTCAGAAAGTGAAAGGAACAACAACGATGGCCTTTTCTCATTTCAAGCGCAAGTAGCTATGATCAATAAACTTTGACCTCGTCAAGTGTGATGGTTTGATCTTTGCAAAGATGCATTTCATGGGTCATGAGCAATGAGTTCACTACATACCATTATTCATACATTTAAAAACACATGATTCAAGAGTCATGGGGTAAGGGTGTTTATTCATTTCTTTTTTCCTTTTCTTTTCGTTTTCATATTTTTTTTGTTTATAATTTAGTCACCTCAATGATGGAGTTACTTGATTCACTTGTCATTCTACAAGTAGAATGTCAAAAATATTATTTTTGAATAAACATCAAATTATTTTTGAAATCAAAACGCCAGATCAAATTTTCAAAACTCCAATAGGAAAACTTATTTTGGTATGAGAGATGAATTGCGTCTATGAGATCGCGCAAGGCTTCAAAGATGTGTTTATGAGTCTTTATAAGAAAACTCTCTTAATCAGATGAATAATGCTTAGTCGTGAACACGATTGAATGACAAACTCATTATTTCATTGAAACTTAGGAAAAGAAGTTCAACAACAAAGATCTTATGCCAACATGAACACGATTGAATGGTTTCCCTCAACTATCCTTATCCTCTCTTTTAGGACAGTCCATTTTTCCAAACCCTCTTCTTTCACCATCTTGCCCTTTTGAGATTCTTTCTTTGTAGAATCAATGGTAAACGACATTCTCATAGGGTATGCTGGTTGAAAATGCATGGCTTGTTGAAATTCAGATGACACCCTATTTGCCCCCAGATTCTGTGGATTAAAATGAGTTACATGCATATCTTCAGGCTGAGCTATAAGTGTTGCTTTTCCAAATTTATCTCTCAAGGTCTGCTCGAGTAGACTAGTAAGCCTTGCGACTTCTTCTTTAAGATTGTCCATCTCTTTTTGATGTTGGGCTTCCAACTGGGCTCTTTCATCGTTTTCCATTTATCTTTTTCTCAAACGATTGTTATAGATGGGTTTCAATGGGAAACCTATATTTCAACCTGCTAAATGTAAATCATGCAATTTATGCAAAAATGCTGAAGCAATTAATAAAAAAAAATGCGTATGAAATGCGGACTCGCCCTTCACGGGATGACAACCTAATAGGAAGATCCTAATTGTTGAGTGCATCAAAGGGTTGGTTATTATCTAGTTTCAAAGGGTCTCTCGCATGCTCAGTGATCGTCCATGAAAGGTCGATATGAGGCTTACAAGTAGAGTGAAAATAGAGGTCCTGAGTAATATCAGTTTGGCATATCAACCACTTCCAAGTAAACAATCACGCCAGAGTTGGATGGTTTCACGAGTCTTACCCAGGCTAAAGCCATTGGGGTACCGTTACTCCCCACTTATCCTAGATTTTAAGGTGTGTGCTTTCAAAGTGATGCATGGCAACATAAACAAGGACGCATGCTAAAGCAGTAAATGCAAGAAAAATAAACAAATAAACACAATAAACAAAATAGCAATAATAAGACAAAAGACAAAGCTTAATCCTAAGTCCCCAGTGGAGTCGCCATTCTGTCGCATCCGACATCGCGGCGGCCTTAAAAAATATATACATGGAAAGAACAGATTTTTGGCATCTTGTTCTTTTAAGGGAAAAGGTCTTGTTTAAGGAGTCGCCACCTAGTATTATGGTCACTAGGAACCCTAACTGGTCAACAGAGATTCTATGGTCCGGGACTGATTACGCAAAAAGGAAGATGCTATCACCCCTTAAGCGTCCTGCCTGAAGCAGGCTGCATTGCTGATTTTGTCTAAAATTGCTAAAGGTTTGTTTGTGTTCTGTTCTTATGGTCATCCTATAATATTCCTGACTCTGGCGTTAGTGAATATTTATCTATGAATATTTCCAACTCTGGCGTTGGTAAATATAGGTATTCCTGACTCTGGCGCCAGTACATAAATCCGTAAAATTTTGTATTTAAAAAAAACAAAAAAAACTCTTTTTTTATTTATGTAGCCCGGTCTCAAACCCTTTTTTTCCAAAGTTGGATCTAACCCAGCCATACGGGCTGGGCTTGATCCAGTCAGTCCAGCAGTTGTCCAGCACAGGCACACATACATGAACAGTGACCGGTGAATTAATTTTCACGTGCACAGTAACGAAGGGAATTATGCATGCAACGTAAGAAGAGCTTACTCGGTACAGAGACGGGGGCTGATGCTCGAGGAGGGGGACAATTGCGATGGAAGGCCAGCCGATACTCTCCTCTCTATATTTCTGTTTTTCTTATTCTTCTTCTCCTGCACAGTAACGAAGGGATTTATGCATGCAAGGCAAGAAGAGCTTACCTGGTGCAGAGACGGTGGCTGATGCTTAGGAAGGAAGACAATTGTGATGGAAGACCAGCCGATACTCTCCTCTCCGTATTTTTGTTTTTCTGGTTCTTCTCCTCCTTTTTTATTCTCTCCCAGTTTTTTGATTTCTGTTGCTTCTCGCTATTATGAAAAGGGAGGGGAGCTGCTGGTCACGGTTTGAGAGAGACTCACCATTGCTGCTAGTACTGGGGGAGAGGTGTTGTCTCGAGCTCGGTTTGTGGAGAAGGAGAGTTACTGATAGGGTGGTCTGGTCCCTGTTTTTCTTGTTGATGGTCGGTGATGGGTCTTGTGGCTGCCCACGGTGCTGAAGACGACGCCGTTGTTGTAGCTGGTGTAGGACGACTGGGCTGTTGAGAAGCATCAGTGAAGCTTGCAGGCGAAGGGAAGGGTAAATGCAGAAGGAAGAGGGCACCCTGTCACAGCAGCAAGGTCCCTGTTCGACTTTCACCCCACCGGCCTCTCATAGCAACGAATGTTCCTTCCCCTGGTGCAAGAGCTCTCTGCTTCTCTTGATTTGAACAGGACGAGCGTCCTTCCTGCTTGTTGTGAGACGAAAGTCTTTCCTTGCATGTATCTGCTGGCATTTATTATCTTTCACGTCTTCTCACTTCTCCTGGAGATGACTGATCAGGGAACCCAAGCCGGGGGTAGCAGCAACCGTTATGTGTGGGTTTGTGGGGTTGATCAAGATTTGATGGAAAGGCTAGGGGGTATGGAAGTGAGGAAAAAGCTGGGGGGAAGGGGGCAGCGGCGTCTAGTCTTAGATTTGGCCGCGCCCCCTTCTTTTTTTGTAAGATTTCTGGTAATGACCGTCTCTTGGGTTTTTTCTCTTTAGGGTCTTTCTCTCATCTCCCCTTCTTTGCTCTGTTTTTTTCTTTTCTTTTCTTTTTCTTTTTATCCCCCACTCTTCAGTCGTTTTTTTCTGGTTTTATCCTCCCTTAGAATGCCATGCGGTCCTGTGCTCTTTGTTTTTAATACAGGAGTAAAGGCAACAGTTTTCTTTTTTTTTTCGGGTGAAGAAGATGAACAGTGTTGAGGTTATTTTGCGTTTTGGTCCTTGATGTTTTGAAAGTTTTGTAATCAAGCCCTTGGATAAACTTTAATTGGACCCCTGCATTTTAGCGAATTTTATAAGACAGTCCCTAGATGTTAATTTCTTGCAAAATTTACCAGAATCAGCCCTATACTTTGATAATTTTTCAATTAAGCCCCCTGATTTCATTAATTAAATTAATACCAATCTCAATTAAGTCTCAAAACTTATCAATTCTCCAATTAAGCCCTTAATTGGATTAATTAAATTAATTCTAAGCTTAATTAAGTCTCAAAACTTCCAATCATGTTGCCTTTAACCCAAACTTTAATTCATTCTTTATTTATTTTATTTTTACTTGTTTTTCATCATTTTTTCAGTAAATAAAATAATTAAAAGAAAAGGGTCAAAAATTGGGTTATGACAATGCCCATGGATTTATCAAACTCCAGTTCAACTGTTAGAGCAATTATAGTTGGTGTTGTCCAAACCTTTTTATTTTACAAATTAAGAATATGATTTTTTCATAAACCCGGGTCACCTTTGGTCCACCCACCACACACACGAGTCTCCCAATGGACCCAAATTGGTTTAAAACACACACACACACACAACAATAAAACTTGAAATGCTTAGGAAAGCTACCGACTAAAATTTAAGAAAAGAAAACTATTGTGAGGGGCCAGATAAAAAGAGTGTTTGCTAATATAATAATAAAAAGGTTATGTTCTCATAAAAGAAAACATTAGAAATTCAATGGTATCTAATAAAATAAATTTAAAATTATTGTTTTGAAAAATATATTTGTATGGACATAAGTGCAAAATGTAGGGGAAAAAGAAAAACAAAGTAAGCCATGCATGTGGGCCTGTGCACTTGGCCTATTTAAAAAAGGTATGGTCTCGTGTCAGCTTTTTTAATAATATCGAGGTCAAATGACCAGAGGGTCATCGAAAAGCTAAGGTAAGGGTATTTTATACCAAAAACATATTCTCCAATCTATTTTTTACCCAATAACTTCTAAAAGACACCCCCAAAGACCTTACTAAATATATTTATTACCTTAAATAACACTCAAATGGAACTCCTTTCAACGAATGGAACATGTTGATACCCAGATTAACTTTTTTTATGGTTAGAATTGGTGCCAATGATAATTTTCCCTCTCCTCAACTAGAATCCATAGACTCTGGACCTTAATAAACCCATTTATTGCCTTAATTTTCTCTTCTCTCAAACCAAGGGACTGATAAATAAAGAAAATGAAGTTTTGGACTAAAAATAAAATTTCAAAAACAAAAGGGACTATAATTATATCAATTGCAAAGTAGGAGGACCAAAGTTAACTTTTCATGTTAAATTTGAAGTTCCCACCTAGTTTCCTCGAGTTTTTCAATTTGGTCCTCTAAGTTTGAGTATTTATTTCTTAACAAATTAGAGGCAATTAGTCATTAATTTGACCATAAAATCCAATCGTATAGAAAAAAGTTTGATGACAAAAAAAAAAACTATTAAAATCCATAGTGGTTTGTGAGTGTGTACAAAATGGATTTGGCATAGTAAAACATCCATCTCTTGTAGTTTTTTCTACTAGATAGGTGGCATAAGCTACGTCACGAGTCTCTGAAAGAAAAAATTAAATGTAAAAAAAGAATGTTCAGTTGTTGCCAATGTGTTTCTATCAAGAAGAAAAATAATAGTTATTATCTCTAAATCAAGTTTCCACTCTAAAAAGATCGTAATATTAAAAACAATTCATGATAATCTCTAAACATGCTAGATAATTGACTCGCGCTATATCACAAGTCGAACCAATTGTTTTTTAGAAGTTAAAAAAGAATATCCAGGTCACGAGAAACTTTTTGACCGTGTCATTAAACTTGATCTAATAGGTCAAACTTGAAATCTTTTGACCCAATTCTTTCCCTAACTGGAGTTTTAAATTAAATTATGTGAGAGCTACCATGGCATGACTCAATTAACTTGGGAAGTCCATTGGCAACTCGGATGACCGCTAAAAGTATGGTTTAACTCTTTTTTTTAAAAAAGTCAAGATTGAGATGTCAACATATTATTTCAACCCAAGTTTCACATCTTGACCCACCAAACTAACGACCAGGGTCATGGACTCCACTAAACTCAATAATATATTTTAAATTATTTTTTATTTAATTATATGCTAACAAAAATTGTCGTTTGCAAAATTGATCACTAACCTAACACTGGTATATTTGGTTAAGACCACGACAACTCTATAAAAAAGCAATCAAAACAAATTAGAAAGCTCAATTTTCAATTAACCCAACCTACCCACCAAAACAACGACTCAAATTATGGACTCCACTTGATTTAATAACTTTATTTTCTAAACTATTTTTTATTTAATTATCTAATAATAAAATGGATGATCGCAAAATCAAATGTCAACCCAACACTGAATATTTGTTTGAGACTGTGATGACCATATAGAAAGGAAAACGAAATAAATTATAAAGCTCAATTCTCAATCAAACCAAGCAAACTCATCAAACCCAGGATTTAGGACATGAACTCTACTGATTTTAATAACATTATTTTTTATGGAACTATTTTTTATTTAATCATACAAAAAACAATTGATTCTTACAAAATTAAGCACAAAAATGCTAGAAAGTTTGTTTGAAGAGTGAAAAAACCTATAAAAAGAAAACTGTAACTAGCCTTCAACTGCTAATTTTGGTTGGAATAACAAAAAGAATAAAGAATGGAGTCTCAAAGAGTGATGGGTTGAAAGTGAGAAAGGTGGTGAAACTTAGTATTTGTAACTAGCCTTCAACTGGTAATTTTGATTTTTTTTTAATTAAATAGAGAGATGAGGGAAGATTATGAAGTGTTTCTCCTTTTCTCTTTATATATATTCCATCAAAAGCTTAAGGCTGACATTTTTCATACCTAAGTGGAGAGAGAAAGCCAAGTTTTCTTCATAAATTTCTCTTTGATTTGTTATCTTTAAAAGGTAAGAAACATTGTTTAATGATTAATTCAAGTTTTTATCATGTTACAAAGCATGATAAGTTATGATTGGATTGTGGAATGTTGAGTTAAGCATGTTGGGTTATTTAAATTGGTTATTTTATGATTGAAATATGTTGTTATGAATGAAAAACAGTTGGGTAATGTGTTAATTGAATAAAATTAAAAAGAGAAAATAAATCTCCATCATTAGCAAGGATTCAACCAAAACATGGGTGGGAGTTTTGAATTTATTTGATTTAATTAACATGAAATTTAGCTAGTATGGTATTCTTTTGCATGAAAAATGAGTGGGTAAAGTATCAATTATAACAATTATGAAGAAAACCATATCTTCTATTTAAGAGGAGGTTTCAACCTAAATAAGAGAAAAAGGGGGATGGGTTTTTGAGATGCAATATTGTAAAAATTGTGTTATATGAAGTATTTAATGATTGTGTATGAAGGAAAATTGCATGAAAATTGAAGAAAATATGTTAGTGTTCTTTAAAGGATAGGGCTAGCCACTTTAAAGGAAAATGATTAATGGTGGGAACCTAATAATTGTTTGTTTAATTGTGTGTATTTAATATGTATTAATGTAGTAATGATGAATTATAATGGATTTAACTAATTTATTTAGTTGTGATTAAATGCTTGATATATTTTGAATTATGAATTTATGAAGATTTGATGAGAAAAATGGTTTATATTTGTTTGTGAAGTTGTAGAGATGTGAAATGAGTATTGATGATGAGTTTGAAATAGAAGTTGGGATAAATAAATTAAGAAGAAAAGACCTAATGGGCAGCCATATTAGGGAAAATAGAAATTGGTGGGAACCAAAGCAATTATTTGTGTATTTACGTGTGTTTATTATGTGTTGATGGGTTTATTATGATTTGAAATAGATTTAATTATTCAATCTTAATTGTGGTTAAATTTCCAAAGAACTTTAAATTGAATTTGGTGAGACATTGAGGAGATAAATAATTATGGTTATATAATTCATTTGTGAAATGTAAAATGAATTGTGGATTGATGAAATGAGATGGAATTATGATTGGTAGTATAAATATGATTACATAATGGGAAAAAAAAAACATGTTGTATAGATGAATTAATGGTTGGTCGAAGGGAGAACTTCATAGGATTTAGTTTAATTGATTTGACATTTGTTACGAATTATATGTGTATAGCATGTAAAGTGAAGAAACAAGTTTAAAACAGTAGAAACCTCACTTTGGTCAAAACTTATATTTAAAGGTGAAGGAAAAGTTGGCTTGAAATGTATGATTTAAATAAGTTTTTGATGATTGGATACCTATTGGTGCATGACAGGCTGCATGATCTGTTTAGCAATAAGGGACTACAACACGAGTATAGGCACCAGATAGGTATCCTTCACTTTCACTATTTATAAGAAACTTCTGAAATTATATAACTACAATTTCTTTAAATGCATGTTGTTTATTCATTATTTGTGATACCAACATAAAAAAGGATGAAATTAGACTAGTTCACTGAAAAAGTTAGTTGCATATGTGTTTAGATGACCAAGATAATTTATTAGACTCACTAACTAAAAGAAACAAATGACATTTGTGTTCTGATGACCAGGATAATTTCTTAGACTAGTTGATTTGGAGGGCCTGTGGCATTAGTATGTCTATTGTCGGAATATTAAAAATGTCTTAAGATATATATATATATATATATATATATATATATGTGTGTGTGTGTGTGTGTGTGTGTGTGTGTGTGTGTTATTTATAAAATTGTTGTGTTATATTCTAATATGATGAAATAATTTAATTGTCAGGTTCCTTTTATATAAAAGTCTACAAGTAGATTTCTATAATGTCACATTTTAATATAGATATAAATATTGTAATTTGTAGATGTTAAATTGATATGTATTATAATTTTGGTATTCTATTTTGGACTAGTAAATAGGTTTATAATAGTATGAATGCCATTATCTTGTATTTCTTTTGTTAATTTTGTTATCTAGTATTGAAATCTATGTTAATTAAAATGAAACTCTAAAGATGTTCATATTCTAAATTTTAGTGTTTTTTTTTTTGTATTGTTTAACTAAGCATGTATGTAAATCTCGAGTTAATTATTTATTACGTACACTGTTTATATTTCATCGAAAATAAATGTATGTTATTCTTGAGTTATATTGATGTAGAACAAGGTCCAGTATGATTGAACTATAATTATGGAATTAATTTATGATTTGTATGAAGATGTCGATAACTTGATACGGTCCACGTATAGGGGAAATTTTGCTGGAAATTCAATAGAGTATATGATAACAAAATAATTACCCTAGTTTTTGCATTACTGTAAAAGGAAATTTTGTGGAATTGTATTCTAAAAATTAGGGTTGTTACAGGATTTCCCTTTCAGCTTCTTAACAATCTACATATAACTGAGATCTGAGGAGTTTGTTTAGCAAATATTGAAGCTAAATTTCTCTATTCACTTTGTATTATCATGGAGAGTACCTTTTCTCCCTTACGTAAATCCATATTCATTCTCTTTGTTTGGTTTGTTTTGAGGAAGGGTTGGTTGCTCAAGTTTTCTTTTGATTCCTCTTTCCTTTTTTTTTTTTTCTTTTTTTTTTCTTATTCTTTTTTGTCATGGAAAAAAATAAGGAGTGGGATTTATTAGTTATCATGGACGTACGTGGGAGGAAATGTAAAAGAATGGAGAGGAAATGAAAGAGCTGTTAATTTTTTTTAGAAATAAATTTATTGTTTTTTAGTAGCTCATTATTTTTTTTATTAACATGGGTGTCTGAGCCAGCTTGCATGCACCTCGACTAATTCTGCGGGTCCTAAAGTTAATGATCATATAAACTTTCATGGCCCTGAGATTTCTAAGGTTCGAACTGGTGATATCTAGAAAGTAAATCTAGAATTTAATAAGTGAGTTACACCTCTCAGGCTGAAAGAAAGAGTTGTTATTTTTTTTTTTTCCTGTTTTGTTAAATTAAAGCACCAAAAAATCAAACGCTTTTATTCATGACTCCACTGAATTGTTTATCTGCTTTTTCCCCGCTGCTCATAACATATATGATACATCTCATTGTTGTTGAGTCCTTCTCAGCCAGCTTTGACCCGTTCATGATGGTCAAGGCAGCGTACTAGATGAAGGAGACTGACCTAGAGAATGTTTCTTCCGCGACAGACGATGAAGGGAGTCCAACAACCAAGTGACAACGTTCCTCACCATGATTATTGTCAGAGGTGCATTCCGTTTGCAATGGTTGATGATCGATCTTTTTCAATCATGAAGTGAATTGAAAGAATTGAATTTAAAAGTTTATATGAGATTTTAAAATATGATATATATTATTTTTTAATATATTTTTTAAAATAAAAATGATTTGAGTTGAAACTTGTATAACATTTTATATTTAATTTTTTATTAAATAAATAGATATGATGAGAATTAAATTTGTAATTATTTAATGATTAAAACTTTAATATTATATTATAGAATCAATTCAAATTAAAAACAGTTTAAATTACTAGAAAAAATTTCAAAATATAATTTGTATTATCTGTATAGAAACAAAAAACAACTTCACACCATGTCACAAAAGATTAATCTGTTAAAACTATCTTTCCAACCTATACAACTACACTCCACGCACATTGACATTTCATGCCCTCGACAATCATTACAACATAGATTTACTTGCTTACACATGCTTTATAACTACATAATACATTAATGGCAGGATCATTCTTTTATAATGTCCAGAAAAATCTTTCGTGTTCAATCTTTATCATGCAAAGTTTTGCCACTTCCTTTTTGAATGAATCAAACATTGACACTTGCTTTCCATCAAACAGCCTACACCTTGTGCCCCTTGACCCTCTTTACATGTAAGATTTTAGTTTCATCATACTTTATTGGCTATGTTGAATTTGCTTTCCTTTTACATTTTTAGCTGACAAACAATGCCATACAGTCCCTACCAAATTGCATGACGAAGATTGTCAATGAAGAAGAAAACATTTCTGAGAGAAATTGATTACGTGCAAGATGATATTGGCTCTATTTAATCTGCTTTCTTTTTATATTTTTGAATCATTCTGTTAAGTTTCCCTCTCATTGGTTTCTGACAATGCAATTGTTGAACATGATGCAGAATCAGAAAAACCTTTTACAGTGCCATGTGACATTCATTTGTAATTCAATTTTTTTCCCTTCACTTTCGTGTTTGATAAGCAGCTAGCACTAATCACATTGTTTTCGATTTTGTTTCAATTTACTCTCTCTTTGCATGATTCTGCATCCAGTTACCACCCATCGAATTCTTACCCCTTTAATCTTCTCCATTATTTTTTGCCTTAATTGTTGTCATCTTTATTTAGCTGTAATAATTGTTGTGAAACTGCTTCACCATGTTTTTGCGAGGGCTCAAGTCAGCTTGTAATCTCTTTTGACAATGTTTCCATATGATTGTTGCTTCACAACATCAACATTTCCATCTCCAACCATTAATAACTGAGTCCTCCAAGCACAACTCCTTAATTCAGCATATGACTACTTGCTTTTAGTTTGCTGAAAAATGCATGCTTATTATCAATAACCCTGTCACAACTCAAACTAGTACTAGAACTGCAATCAAACCATTTCCATAAAACTAACGTTTTGCTTGCCATTTCATTAATTTTATATTTGATCCTCGCCATGCACTTTCTTTCCCTTTCACAAATCCTTTGTGAAAACAAACTCGATTAACAAGTGAAAAGACTGCCCATGGCAGCGAGTGAGCATCTTGCCTAATTTTATCCTGATATTTGAAAGCTATGAACCACAAACAAAGTTGGGAAGTTAATTTCTTTAACGTCATAGAGCAGACGAACATTGCCTAGACAAATAAGTT
>Ga0325410_1001071_pt1 | contig 29865 bp, 11 predicted proteins | sample PopdelMetagenome_16_FD_206182 | JGI IMG/M metagenome (GOLD analysis project Ga0325410, IMG submission 206182) | Populus deltoides microbial communities from Bellville, Georgia, United States - Xylem-PdIQD-R3 | ecosystem: Host-associated > Plants > Phyllosphere > Stem > Wood/Secondary xylem...
TTTTTTTAACTTGGTTGTTTTTTTATTTTACTGTTTATTAAAACATGAAATAGATGTAACTACCCGGAACAAATCTATAAAGAAAAAAATGTCTTTGGTAGTAACGTTTTTTGGCAAGGCTATAGATGTCATTTTACTATTACATTGAATATATATATAGCCATGGTGAAATTACTAAATGCAAGGAAATACATGAAGGGGCGGGGGAGAGAGATGGATTTTATTATTACGAAGTTCTCTTGGCAAGGGTGTCGCATCTGGTTTTAAAATTTGCCGTATATTATCTACAATCACATGCTATTTCATGTGCACCGTTGTCGAAATCATGAAGTTAACTGACATCGATTTCAAACAAGATAGCAGCATGAAAGTAATTGAGAAGCAACTGACATGATTTCGACGCGAGAGTTACGTACACGGAACTACTAAGTGACATTATTACTATATGTATTTATTTTTTCTGGTTACCCATCCGTTTCACCATTTTGGTTGCTCAGCGTTCATTTCATCTTGCCTGTTTTGAGAATTTAATAGCGGATTTAGTTTAAGGGGTTTTTATTTTGTTTAAAAATATATTAAAATAATATTTTTTATATTTTAAAAATTATTTTTAAAATTAATTAATCTAAACAATCTAAAATAAAAAAATAATAAAAATAAATTTAAAATTTAAAGAATGAGTTTCCAAATAAAGTTATTTTACAAAAAATATCATGGTGGCTTTTATGATCGTTATTTGAAAAAATTATTTTCTAAAAAGTATTTTTTGTTGAGTTTGATTTGATATTTATATATGTTTGGTTAAAACTGTGGTTGAAATTGAGGTTAAATAAAAAGTAATTTAATGTGTTTGGTTAAACATGCTTTTCAAACTGAGATTATAAAATAATTAAAAAAGATACATATTAATATTGATGGTTTTTAATTTAAATATTATAGATTTAACTACTATTATTACATCATTAAATAAATAATACTTTATATCAAATATTTTTTATTATTCCATTAACTTATCTGCAATTTCATCATGTATGAAATTCATCTAATAAAGACTATAGTTTTTATGATTTTTTGAGCATGCAATAAAATCGAGTAAAATATCATCAGAAACAAAATTAAATTATGATTAAATTCTATAAATGTTATATCATCATGCAATATTCTTTTAATTTATATAATATTATTAAATAATATTAAAGTTCAATAAAATATAATTTAAAAAAAATAATTTTTTTTACCGGAACAACACCATTCATTAAACAATAGAGACATTGTTCACGTGAATACTGTCCATATAAATTATTCACCTCACCTGGTAGACCGTTAAAAGGAGCTCTCGGTTACTTTATAGGAACCGGTGTTTCAATATATATATATAGTTGCTCGGCGTTCACATCATCCTTTAGAAGGATGATATATATAGATTCCACACAAACAGTCAATTACATTTTACCAAATATAATATTTACGCAGTGAGTTTTAAAAATAGAAACTACAGCATACACAAACACCTTCTAAAGGATGATGTGAACGCTGAGCAACTAAAATGGTGAAACGGTTGGGTACCAGAAAAAATAAATACAGAAGGGCTCTTGTGCATGAAATTAAAGCCTCTCGTCACAAACAACGAAAAACCATATGTTACTCTCGTTAAAAAATGAAAGCGTTCCCAGGACATGCTACGTTTTCCCTCGTAAATTAAAATGCATTTCCGGGCCACAGTAGATTTTTCTTCCTAAATTGTTCATGTAGTTCTGAATTGATTGCTTTTATTTATGAAAAGTCGCCATAAGCTAATTCTGTATTTTCAAATTCAAACTCAAAACCACAGTCCCGATTCTACCTTACATGCCGGCACGGGGTTTGGATGAACAGAAAGGGCTAAACCATTCATGACCATTGGAAGAAGATTTGGTAGATAGCGTAGACCATCATCTACTCTTTGCAAGAAGGATGGTGGACTCCGAAGAACAAAGCTACCGCTTCATATTTAGGGACTCTGAAATATCACAATAGTTTCTTACAAATTGTTCGCAAAAAGCTCACGCAGTAACAACTGTAACATTCAAGAATTACAATATATAAGAACGTTCTTAGAAGTTCTGTTAACACAAATTACAATATATTTCCAACTGCAAATGAACTACTGGTACCTCAACACTTTAGCCACAGCAGGAGCCACAGGCAGGCAAGGAACCTGGAAGTTAAGGATATCAAAATTGTGTTCAGCAAAGGGTTGAAAAACGAACACGTGAATATCCAAAAATAAATAAACAAGCAAAATAAACTCACTATGATCAATCCCTCTAACATTGTCCAGTCCACGGGGTGGGCCACGTGGGCCACCACCATATGGTCCACTCCCAGGACCTCCTGGGCCACCATCCCATTTCTTGCTAGAACCAGATCCTTTTCTGTAAGCATCTGTCTTTTCCATCTAAGAAATAAAAGGAATTGAGAAGATAAGTGTCTAGAGGTAGAAGACATGTACCAAAACAGACTTGTTAGGACAAAGCAACAAGGGAAAATCACTGAATTACCGAGAACATAGTAGAAAAGAACACGCCTATGAGATTCACAATAGCCCAGAAGAAATCGGTGATTGTTCTCAGTCGCCATATGGATCGCTTGGATTTCAATACACCTGACAACAATGACACAACCACATTGCTGAAAATAATAAAGGAGGAGGAAAAGGTTCCACAAATTCAATCCTCAACATGTTTTTTTCTTCCTTTAAAATTCACACCAAAATTAAGAAATGTATATATTGCCCACATCAACCATGCAATGAGTCAGCCACAGCTTTATCTTGGTATCACTATTTCACTTATGATACCACCCAGTTGCATTACAGGCCACATGGTTAAACTGCATTTTACAAGCAATTAATTTCATTATCCAATTTTCACAAATGATATACGCCAAACAACAACATACAAGAAACATGAGGGAAAAGTTAATAGAGAGCCCAGGACATCATCAACTTCCAAATGATACACTATGCTTAAAAAGAAGACCATCAACAATGAAACTAATAACAGAAAGGCAGAATGACGTTCACGTAAAGTTTCCAGCATCAAAGAAAGCAAGAAACAGTCCCCAGAAAAATAAGAAACTAAATGTTTAGCGATCAAGAATTAATGATATCAGCAAACAGATTGCGTTTGCAGGAGAAAACACTGATGGCATCATCTTCCTTGGGTTTATTATCCCATTAATTTCACTGAAACATGTATTACCTTCCACCTTAAGATGGTTTAAACTCCTGCCTAACTCGTGAAGGACCGACCATAAGTTGGTGTATCTTATAAGCCCAAACACCAGATTATGGCATGACCTTCTAACGGTGATCAAGCTCCGCGCCATTAATGACATTAACAACAGCAGAACAGATAATCTAATTAAAGAATCTCAAAGCATGATTTATGTCAATCTGTGATGCATTAATTCATTATTTTAGGCACAATTAATCCTTCACCAAGTCAATCTAAGAGTTGACTTCCAAAAGAAGAACCCTAATTCCCAAAATGAATCAATCAAACCAAAAAAGGATTTACAATATCGTAGATGGAAGAAAATCGCGATAAAGACTGAGAGCGCTTACCTCGTTCAACGTATGCCATTGGGTGAGGGTTGATTCCAAGGTCTCTTCTTCTCGAGTTTTCTTCGATAATTTTGACTTTCTTTCCTTGTTTATGGAGAGAGCTCAGCCGTTGTGTTTTTTACGCTCATATTAATATATAGGGATGGGGTTTGTTGGCGTGTTTCGAACGGTAACATACCTTATTTTTATTACGTGTTCGGTTGATTTTGATTGGCTAGAAATGATATAGGAGGAAAATAAACATGCAATTTCGGGCTCGATACTTGACCTTGTGATTTTAGGCCTAAGAGAATGTTGCCATGGCCCAGCTCGTTCCCAATTTCCTAACATGCAATGGAGGAAAAGCTCCTACATTTAAAACATTTGTGTAATCTTCTTCTTAGATTCTGAATAATATTTCATTAATTTTGAAAATTATTCTTCAAATTAAAATAAAAAAATATTTTATCATAAGAAAAAAAAATTAATAACGTAAGATATTTTTTATTCAAGAAATACTTCTTTTAATTTAAATTATTAAAATTCTTGTGCTCCTAGTAAAAAAGACAAGCTTTTATCAAGCTAGAAAACGAACACAAGAGGAATTTTGACTCAGAAATTACTCCTTTTCTTTCAAGATTTGAATAGATTGATTTCTCGTAAATATTTATTTTATTCATTCAAAAATTAAATAAAAATTGGTTTCAAATTAATTATTGTTCAAATAAAAATTACCCTGCAGTAGAAAGTCATGCATGTTTCCTTCATGTTAGCTGGAGTCATCTTCCTGTTTCATTTTTTTATAAAATCTCCAATAAAAATTCGTCAGTTAGATAAATATTCAGGGAAGAAATATATAAAAATCTTTTCTGCGTTCAGTGTTTTTTTTCTTTTCTTTTTAGAAACTCTCATCCTTCTGAACCCTAATCTTTCGGTTCGATAATTAAGAATTATGTTAATTCTTGACCAAAACTAAACTTCATGTCAGTCATGTGCAGGAGGAGAAATGAAATTCTTATAAGTAATATATTTAATTGAATAAATAAATTTAGTTTTGATGCAGAATATCTGGATATTTAAGAGTGTACTAACGATTATTTTTAAAATAATTTTTGTTTGAAAATATATTAAAATAATATTTTTTATTTTAAAAAAATTTATTTTTAATATTAACATACCAAAACAATTTAAAAATATAAAATACAGGGGAAAAAAAGAGAGATATTTACATTTGAATCTAATTTTTAATTTCTTTTCATTATACTCTCTCAAGTAGTTAAGACTTAGTTTATAGAAATACATATTTCGCATCCTCAGGTTTTTTTTTTATTATTATTATCTTTATGGATTTCTAGTTTATCCCGATGTTTTTTCATAATGGCCCCTCCATTAATTCCAGAAATTATAGCTCACCCTACCTGCCAATATTGTTTATTCACAGAAGAAAATAAAAGAGGAAATTGAGAATTGCAGACGAGGTATTGAAGTTGCTGTCAAAATGACTGGAAATATGTATCCTCCATGCCCACAACCTGAACCAGCCCTGGAAGTTGAACCTCATATTGACATGTCTTCCCTCACCATACTGTCCCAAATGAAGGTCCAGGCCTTCAGGCATGGATGGAAAGATGGCAATTGGATCGCTGTCAAATACCTGCTTATGCACTCTTTGTCGATTCCAAACGAGGTAATGAACCCTCGATGGCTATCTAGATCCACAACTTACGCTGGAGAAACAGATCATTCACATCTTTTAATGTAAATCAATGGTTTACTTTGTGTCATCTTTTAGAATATTTAACAATCTTTCTCAAAAAAAAAAATTCAACTTTGGTGAATGGACTCATTGATGACTTTCAACATCTTACAGAACCCATTAAAACATAAGATGAAAAAAGTAAGTACAGAGTAGGATTTGAAATTGCTGAAGCGGAAATAGCATCACCCCCATTTAATAGACATAGCAATCAGCTAACGTTTCTCTTCCATGTATAAGTTCATTTTTCTTCGTAGTCAACATTATTATCATTATCTAATCTATTTGTCTCCTCAGCAAGGCATCGGGGCATCCTCTTTAGGCATGATGTATCGATTAATATCCCCCGTCATGTAGGCTCTGCTCTCTACGCCGAGTTTCTTTACAATCTGGTGATGGCTGTTCCTGTTCAACCAGTGGTTTCCTGATTGTTCTGTAGACTTCCAAGCAACTAATTAAAAGAGGGAAAAGAGGGTTCGAGACTGTCCCCACTGCCAGTTGTGGTGAACGTTTAGATGCCGAATGGATAGAGCTTTAGATCTTCTTTTTTAAGCAAAAATATGGAGCTCATCATGATTCCTCATCCCCTCAACCTGATTTTTGCCTCACCAATTACAGTGTGTGCTTTCAGTGTTATTGCAGGGTGAGCGATTTTCTAACACAAGGAGAAGAGGTGCGAGCAGAGTCAACTATCATATAGCAATCGTCCCTGCATTACTAAAAAGATGAAAATGGTTTCAGAGTATATTTCTAAAATCCACGGGTAATCCTTCCATGTTCGCGGGGAGAACACAAGCCAACGCTAAAAAACAATTATTATGTTTCTGTTCAGCATTGAAGTAACAATTGTTATAGTGCTCGGATGAAAATGAACATTTTAGAACTCCTTGAAAATCCCAGCAGCAGTTAAAAATGAGTAAACCTGGCTGTTGGCATAGGAAAAGGATGATCGGATCAATCTACAGATTACAGTGTGTCTGTGCATAAGTGATTCATAAAATAACAATAAGGTGAAGTAAGACATATTGACCTTTTTTTAATTAACGAAGTATAGTTGTTGCACGTAACAGACCTTACAGAGATGAACAGGAGAGGAGATTTCTATGCTTCTCTGCACCTTTTTCCTTCTCTTCTACAAGCACCCATTCCCTTCGCAGTTCCTGGCATAATCTAAAATGAATTAGATGTCAAAAGATGAGATGACTCAGAGAAAAGATAGAGGAGGATTTCTTTCTAAAATGGCTAACTAACGTTGTATAAGGTGGTATAATCCAGTTTGATCTCTAAAAAGGATCGCAATACATATCTACCAAGTAACGGGATAACCATAACTCTATAATAGGATAGTCAATAAAGGATGAGCACACATGAATAAGAAAAGTGTAAGAACCCATCTGACACTTCCGGTCAGTCAAGCATTAAATGAATAGATTGTTCTGCAGTTCGAAGTGCTTTATTGATATCAAGATAGCCAACTTTCACCATCCTCTTCAAGCACTAGTTTGGAAGGTCCTCCCTCTCAGACATGGTGAGAATGCATTTTGTTTTACAAAATGAAAAGTCCACTAGATAGAGTGCCGGGTACAAGAAGAAATTATATATCAGGTTATTGAGTCAGCTACAAAAGATTCCAAATGGACATGAATACCAGAGATCAGATCTGTTCAAACATTTCCAGCGCCAAAAAACCTGCTGTGATCCCTAAGTGGTGATCAAACTTATGGGACAGGTGTAAGCCCCAGAAGGCATAGCAGACTCTACCAAACTCGAAAGAGGCGAATTTTCCCCAAAACTGATTCTGTAATATACCACACCTTCTGTTACACTTTCACAAGTTGTCAGGATAGGAGTAAATATCCACACAAAATAATTTGTAGGCGTTCCCTAATAAGGATCCCTGAAGACTAAACTGTCATGCTGCGACTTAAATACTTCGAAGGAATTCCATTCTTTCAAACCTCAAATTGAGACCTTCTTTAACTGTTAGATGCTAGTTTGACAGCAAAAACATACAATTAAACAGAGAAAAAATGAAGGAAGAACCAGAATTATACACATATAGAGGGTTATAATACTATAAAGTGTTTGACATTCTCGCACACAAGATAAGAAGTGCACTCGAACTGAAAGGAAAACTGTAGAACACCTGCACAAAATGAGACTAAAACTCGAACTTACTCAAATGGGAGCTTAATATTCTCTGTTTGACGTTCTCCTCTCCAAGGCTAGAGCCAAAACCATCTCAATAAATTTTCTAGGGAAAGCACTTTCGTTTTTTCAGGAAACTGTTCTTTACAAGCTCTCATTGACACAATCAACATTGGCATTTGGCAAAATGAATATCTGGAACTGACAAACAAACTGGTGGTAGATCAAAAAGTTTCTAGAGTCAGTTGTCATCGTAAAGATCAACTCGTGAACTAAAAAACCAAGAAGATCCATACCAATATTTCAGAGCTGATTCATGGGCGCCTCTCAATGTTACAATCAACACTGTGCATTACTAAGAACAACATTATCTCTTAGTCTTACAGAAGAAAAACCAATATTTTTTATTTCGGAGTAAGGGAGAGTAGCATCAGTTTCTTCATACTTTCTCTACTCAAAACTCTAGATAAATGAAGTTCATTTATGTGAGCACAACATTACAATCTCAGTAGATATTGAACACAAACGGTTACATAAATCAGCGTTAATCTTGATGGCACAAATGTAAATGGAGATTTGCCATTCCAAACATTGAACTCCTATAAGATCACCTAGTTAATTCTGAAACATCTTAAAACCACAAGATAAGCAGAAAAAAAAATATCAGAAAATCCATGACCACATAAAAATAAATCATAACTGTACCTTGTGAACTTCATGCAAGCAACAGAACAAAATGAGAACTGCCCAAAATAAGTCACTGCAAAGATCCCCAGGACAGGAACATATTGCAAGACATGAAGCAGCAGAGAATGTATAGAGAGAGGGAACTGGTAGACTCAACTCAACCCTTCATCAGAAAATGTGTAGCAGAAAAATAATAAATTAAAGTTGAAGAACACAAAACAAAGACAGACTACCCACTCGTTCTACTCATTTTGAGCTTAGCAACAAGTACGAAGACATAGCTTCAATCTAGAGGGAATGCTATGAACAACTGAAACTCTAAACCAAATACATTGCGTGGTTTCCATTCATTCAAAATATCTATACATGAGCAACATGTATCTCATCCATTTACACTATCTTGGGCCTGAGATCTGCTGTGAAGAGATATAGGAGAAACAAGCATGTGAGCCATTTGTTGTGCTTGTAGCACTTGTATTTGCTTCTGGATACAAGATGATGTCACTCTGTTCATTTTCCTCCCCAATCATGGAAGCCTCAGTGAATCTACGTCCATAAAAGCGCAAGAAATTCAGAGATTCTATTCTTGGCTGACCTAAAGGAGTGCTGCTTTCCAGCATTCCAACAACACTAACCATTGTAGGCCTCAATAATGGCTCCTCTTGAACACAACATAGAGCAACACGTACTAATCTCTCCATTTCTTCACTTGTTACCCGTCCCTCTAGCCTTGGGTCAGCAAGCTCCAAGTAATTCCCTTGCTCATGCATCTCCAATGCAAATAGTGGGAAATAAACAAATCCAGATCCAGATGATGAAATCGATTGGCCACAACCACTGTTACTGGCATCCATGCTGCAATTTTTTCTTCCACTTACAAGTTCAAGCAGTACCATTCCAAAACTGTAAACGTCAGTTTTTTCTGAGATTGCAGAATTAGTTAACCATTCAGGTGCAAGATAGCCACGGGTACCCCTCATTGTTGTAAATAAACTAGATTGTTCAGGACCTAGAAGCTTTGAGAGGCCAAAATCAGATATCTTTGCCTGAAAACAGTCATGCAAAAGAATATTCTCTGGCTTGACATCACAATGAATGATTTTTTGTTCACACCCAGAATGCAAATATGCAAGCCCACGTGCAGTTCCGAGCGCTATCTCAAACCTCTCTTGCCATTCCAAGACAGGCCCACTGCCAAAGAGGGTCCTGTCTAGTGAGCCACGATTCATATACTCATAAACTAAAAGGCGCTGTCTCCCTTGGGCACAAAATCCTCTCAGTTTCACCAGGTTGACGTGGTGTATATTTCCGATTACTGCAATTTCAGTGCAAAAATCTTTTTTCCCTTGGACTCCTAAATTGATTATCTTCTTTACTGCTACAGCTGATTTATCAGGCAGCGTACCCTTGTATACAACACCGAACCCACCAGACCCTATCTTGGTCTTAAAATTATCAGTAGCTACCTCGAGCTCTTCATAGTCAAACCGTTGTGGTAAGCCTGGGATGTAGAAGGCATCCAGATCTCCTGAAGAAATCGAGTTTGCATGGCCTAGTTTTGTCTCTTTAATCTTCATAAAACTCTGTTTTCTCCACCAGAGGAAACCGAAAACAACTATGATGAAGAACCCAGTAAAAGGTAACAGCACCAGAGCAAATAAAGGGAAGCCTTGTCTTTGATTGGTAGACCCATTGTTGGAAGGTGAATCATTTCCATCTATAGTCTTAATGTAGCCCAAATGATCGTCATCATCTGTAGTACTTGCTATAATGGAACCTAATTCATTTTCAAATGCATAGCAAGATCCAGAAGAATTTTGATAATAAATTCCCAAACAAGAACAGTCAGCAGTGCAGACATCTTGACAGACTGACAAATTCACACCATATTCTATAGGCTCAGAGAAATCAATAGAGAAGTAACTCATACCATAGCCAAGCCTCAGATAAGAAACATCAGATGAATTCAACTGAGAAACATTCTTGGCTGAATTGCAAGCCAATGGCAAAGAATAACCATCACTTGGCGCGCAGCCGCTCAAATTTTGTGAGCCTCTTAGGAAACCTTGGGGGCATGAACAAATTGGGCCATTGGATGTAGTGCCAGTACACAGTCCAATTCTGCCACAAACAAATGGAATTCGACAACCATCAATTGGCCCTACAAATTCCTGTTTCCTGTCAGTACCCAGAAAACTACTGATCATGAACTGGCCAGAAGCATCCAACTGAGCAATTCGGAACTTGGATGGAGGCAAGGTCACCTGTGTCACAACTGCTGATCCATTACGACCAAAGAGAAAGAGACCTGTTCCGTTAATTTCCATATGTTCATTTATATAATTAGAGTTCCTGTAAGCTCGGGCATCCATAGATAATTTCCAGTATGTCTGCCCATACCATTGCAGCAAGACATCTGAATCACTGACAGTCAGCTTGTAATCACCGGTAGACAAGTCATCATCTGATACAGCACTGGATAGAATTGTGTCTTTAAGTAAGTGCTGTCCCATGACAATCGTGTCTGTTGGATAGTGGAAGCTCTCCCAAAGAGAATGATTAAACTGGTCAAGTAAAACAAGATTGCCCATCTCAGTTAGCTGCAGTGCATTTACTGATGATCTTAGTGGTGGAGTTGACCATTTATCATTACCGTCTTGCTCGGCAACGGTAATTCCAATCGCTGTGAGAGTCATTTTACCAGAACTTGAGATAGGACCATCACGATTAGCAGACCAGATGACGGTGCCAGACACTGCATGCATAACACACAAGTAATAGTGGGCCTTTTGTACTCCAGGGTTGAAGATAGCAACTTTGAATGTTCCATTATGTGAGAACAGGAAAGCCCCTGCGTTGTCAACAAATTTAAAGCTTGAAGCAGTGAAATTCGGAAAGATTAATTCAGTGTAAGTAACACCAGATACAAGAACATGGAACAAAAAACTGGTGGACAAGAATAACAACAAGGTTCCCATATGGTGGATTGGTTGAATGATGAACAGACAAGAGAAAACTAAGCCGTTTGATGACAGAGGTTTTGGTGGATTTGGAATTGGTCTGCCAGAATTTCTCCATTTCTTTTTTCCTATCCAGCTTCTTGGTTCTCCGTTGACTTCTCTCTCTCAACACCAGCTAAATGCTGCCTGATTTGTGACGAAGGTGGAGAGGGTATGCGTTTACTTGGTGATAGCATCAGCTGAGATGTTCAGATTTAAAAATTTTCATTCTGGTCAAACCTGAGGGGCTTTTATTATAGTTGCAGGACAATTGGTGATTCATGAATTTAAGAACCATTTGTTTAAACAATCTTGTTTTCTCAAACAACATGCTGACAACCATCATCCCGCCTCTTTTATTCCACGCCAACCTTTCATTTAAAAAGAATAGCAACAGACCACCCCTCTATAATTATATAAACATTTCATGCACACCATGACAGAAGCATGTCTTCATTTAAAATTAAATAGAATATAGCATTATTGACGTTCAAGTATGAACAGGCACAAGCCAAGCCATTATCAAGAACATGAAAATTAATAAGTAAAGGCCGTCATTCATTGATGGCTTGACATAGTTATACTGTCACCAATATTTCTTATTTCCCTTTGTAAATAAATTAATAGACAATTATAGAAAGTCCAAATTGCCCTAAGACAAAAAAAAAAATAAACAAAACATCAAACACATGGTGTGTATTGGAAAGCAAACAAAAAAAAATACCTTACTTCTTTTTACCTGTTGCGCAATGGAGCCTCCAAGAGCCGAGAGAGACAGCACCACACGAAAAATCCCGAATGGATCCATCCCACGATGCGAAAAGGATCTCTAATGCTCATACGCGACAATTGCTCGCAATAAATGGTTGGTTTTGGCTTCGGATTCTACAGAGGAAGTTATGAGATTGACGCAGCTGGTAGGGAATTGAGTAAAAAAGCATCAAAGAAGAGACAGAAGCAGACAAAAAGCGTAAAAGAGAAAGCGAAGAGAACAAGTGTGTGGTTAATGTGGGCAGTGATGATGTTTTGGATTTGAGAGGGGAGATAGTTGACTCCGTTGTGGCGGGAGATAGAGTGAGGTGGGGGTTTATGATGATGAGAGAAGAACAAGAGTGGAGGATTAAAAGAGGGAAGTGGGTTTCAAGTTTTAAGAGGGAACGGGGAGATTTTCGTGGAAGAAACAGTGGTTTTGGTGAAAATGGAAGCCGTCCGTTTGTTCTAAGCGAGCGAGTGAGACCCTGAGATGGTGTTATGGAATCCCCATAGGTAGGTAATATCGTTATGGCAATCTCCTTGTTTTGGCGCCAACCTAAAAGATGGCCTTTTTGCTTCTTTTTTTTTTACTGTCCTCTTTTCAATGGCGCCAGCCCAAGAAAAACCTGCAATCAGAAGAAGAAAAAATCTGGATTTTTATTTTGACTCGTAATTTTATTTTATTTATTTTTTATTCCTTGAATGGGAGTAAATAGAGAAAGTAGTTGGTTGTGATTCCAACAACTAAAATGATGAAACTTTATGTCAAAATATTCAAGCTTTAAGAGGAGTTTGAAAGTGGTGGTTTTTTACCTTCATTTTACTGGAAAAAATAAATTGAGGTCTAAAAAGATTTGTGATCTTAAATTGATTTTTTTTTAATCAATTTTTTGCTATTTTAAAAATACAAGTGGATTTATTAAGGTTTGTAGAGTGTTTTCCCAAGTATTTTCATGTGAAAAATTAGTTGAAATGGGTTGTTTGGTCCAAAATATACAATTCAATTTTCTACCCAATTTCAGGTCACTTTGATTGCGGGGAATTGGGTAAACACGAGATGCATTGCCTGACCTCCAAGCCCTCGCATGCTTGGCCCTTTTCTTTTCTTTTCTTTTTTTGCACTCAAAAAAATTTAACATGTCAATTCACTTACTCTTGAAATTGTACATAGTTCTTAAATAATATTATAAGTTTTTATTTGAATTTTAACACTTTTTTCAATTAATATAATGATGGCGATGAATTGCTTATGAAAATTTGATTAGACTTTTTTTGTTCAAATTTTTAAATGTTTTTTGGAAATAATTTTATCACATTTATAAGTTTTTTAGCTTTCAATCACATAAAAAATATAACACATACTATTATATTTTTTTAACCTACTTTAACAATCATGACTTAAAAATATAACACATACTATTATATTTTTTTAACCTACTTTAACAATCATGACTTGTTTTTTTTAATAAAACAATGATTCCAATTAAAAAACATGCTTTTACTAAATAAATAAAAGATATATTAATAAGAAAAATAATTCTAGACTTTAGAAAAATATGTTATGTAATTGTTTGAAATGGCTTGCAAAGAAAAAAATTATTCTATAATTAAATAAAAGAATTTGAAGAGTTACACCGGTATATAAAATCAACTATTTTAATTTTGACCTCAATTTTTTATTTAAATTAACATATTTTTTATTTTTTATTTTTTATTAATACATATAATTCTGGATTGATTATTTTGAACACATATATCAATTCTTAATTTTTCAATTAAAATTTTTCTTGATGAAAAATCTTTTTTAGAACCAAACTAATTTTTTAATTTAATAACAATACTAAAAACTTCTTCATGACATAAATATTTTTTTAAGTTTAATATATATATATATATATATCTTTGTAGCAAAGGTCGAGCATGCAAACTAGTCCCTCCTAGTAAATTTTCAAATATGTTTGTTGTTGCTTATATTTGACTAAAAAAAATATAGACAGAACAGTACAGTTGATTAGGTGAAGAAGGTACAAAGAATCAAGAGCCCGGAATACGGGACCTGAATATCCCTGTGAGACAGCGGCACTCAATTGCCAGATCTTCAAAAGATTAAAATAATACCAGTACTTTAAGAGAACACGCACCCATCACACGTATACAACGTATCAAATCTCAGTGCTTTGAATTTAGCCACCAGGATTATGTCCTTATTTTAACTGTTATCTCTTTGTTGATTCAATACGTATAGACGGTAATCTACGAGGATACGGACATAGCATGACTTCGATATAGAGATACGGTAATTCTCAAAAACATAGAATACCATTATATCATTGACTTGTGTTGGTCGGATCAAATATTTTTTAAATATAAAAAAATATATTTCGATATTGTTAACATATTTTTATTAAAAAAATTATATAAATTTTTTTTAACATAGTTTAGCTAGCTTGACAAGTCTAAAAACAAGTTAAGTGTCTGATATAAATATAATTCAACTAAAAAGATTCAAGATAACAACTTTTTTATAATGCTAAGATGACAACACATTGAATGGACCTGAGTCAGCTCAAGATAACCTGCTAAATTCATGACCCGATTCATAAAACTGGAATAATTTCATGCAGAACAAGTTGAAACAAATTATAAAACCTAACTTTCAACTAGCCAAATATTAAAGAATAAAATTGAAAAAAAAAACCAACAAAAAAAGCTTGCTTCAACTCAGATTAACTTGACAAACTCGTGATTTAGATCATGAGACACTGATAACTACGTCAAAACAAATTATAAATTTCAATTCTTAATCAACTCAATATTGAAAGATAAAATTGAAGAAAAAAACATAAAAAAATGACAAAAGTTAACTTGGGTTAACCTTCTAAACCTATGACTTAAGTCATAAGATTGAGATAACTTTATAGAAAGCACACCAAAACAAACTGTGAAGTCTAATTTCCAATTAACTCAATATTGAAGTATGAAATCATAAAAAAATAATAAAAAACAATCCAAGTCAACCAAGTTAAACCACTAAACTCATGATCCGAATCATAATATCAGAATAAACTCATGGAAAGCAAACTGAAACAAATAAAGCGTAATTCTCAATCAACAAAACGTTGAAGGATCAAATCGAAAAAAAATCATTTAAAAAACACGTAAAACAACCCAAGTTAATTGTGTTAAACAACTAAATAAATGACTCGAATCATGATATTAAAACAATCTCATAAAAAATAATTTAAAAATAAATTACAAAATCAAATCTCTATCGTTCTTTAGTTAATCAAATGATTAATTTTTTAACTCATAAAACCTAGAATTATATTTGAAGCAGTATTAAAAACAAGAAGAAATCGAACGCTAAAAAGTATTTTATGAGAAGTAGATTAAAACATCATCATCTACCTCTATATGCTATTTCATCAATTAATATTATTAAAAGTAAACAATTGCAAATCATTAGTAAATTACTAGAATAAAGTTTTATTTAGTCGAATGATTAATTTTTTAACGCATAAAAATTAGAATTATATTTGAACCAGTCTTAAAAAAAATTTGAACGCTAAAAAGTATTTTATCGGTATCTTCACACACCCAAATTTAAAATTATTTTATTAGTATTATTTTATCGCATTTTCACAAAATACGATACTTATTAAGTTGTATCTATATGTTAGTACGTGGAGCCAAGCGTCAAGAGAGAAGTAGGTAGATGGCGAGTAACGCCTGCGCTTCTGTTTTTTTCTTTCGAAACTACCTGCAATGGTCGGGAAATGCCCAGGGCCAACTCACCCCAGCTGGACGAGCAGGTTGCTACCGGGTAATATAAAAATCAAAGAATTACTCGCTGTCTCCACTCAACGCATGATGCAATTATCAGCGGCTCTAAGGATCACTGCTCAGAAAGGCTGTGAATCCCATCAAATCCGGGCGGCACCAACCTAATCTATTCACTCGATTTGCAGGCCACCATCTGCGCACCAGCTTGGGAGAGCTTAGCTACCAATACCACGGTTTTGACTTCTTTCTTGTGTGCTGTGTGAAAGACAAGAAAAAGGGAAATCCCCATGACCACACACGATGACAAACTTTTTACCAACAATATGCCTGGGCTGTGTAAAACCCAGTACTCAGTAGAGCCATTTTAAAGGCTGATGCTATAATCTTTTTATGAAAATAATTTTAGCTATTTAATTTTTTTTCCTATGTGTTATAAGTTTTATTTATTTATAAATATATGACAATAATATTTTTTTAAAAAATATATTTTTAATATTAGTAGATTAAAATAATTTTAAAAATTAATTTTTAAAAATTAAAAGCGTGGTTGTACTACATCAACGAAAGATGCCAAAATATCAATTCTGAATCAGTCGCCTAACAGGACGGTTGGATCATACTCGGGAAGTTTTTCAAACATGCACTGTCACTTCCACCGTATATATGTTGATTTGACTTTGCTTTCAATTATTGGAATGTGATGTCCCTGGGTGTTGAGATAAAGAAAAGGAAGTTTTGCTTCAACAATTAATTATTTTCAGGTAAATTTTGTTTTTTTTGTTTTTAGAATATTTAAAAAAAATTCAAAAATTTATTTTTTAAATTTTAAATTAATATTTTTGATATTTTAAATTAATATATTAATATTAAAAATTATTTTTTAAAAATAAAAAATATATTATTTTAATAAATATTTTTTTAAAATATTTTTAAAAACAATTATTATTACACTTTCAAATAACAACCCTCTCATTAGTTATTTATCGAGCCAGGTATACTTGTCAAATAACCCACAAACTGGTAATTGCCTATCTGCCCATTACTAATAATAAAAATCGAAATTGCAGTAAATCATATGCTCATTTTTCCAGTCTAACCATCAAATCTCTCGTTAATTAAGATTTCATCAATTGAATACCCACCATCCACCAGCATATCTCGCAAGCTCCGTGCTGAGGTTGCGCCACCACAATTACCATCGACTTTTGGGCCCAGCAAGGAACTCCTTCATCTTTCTTTCTTTATCGTTATTTGAAGTGTGTTTGGCAATGTGATAGTGGTTGTTTTTTAAATAATTTTTCGTGCTGAAATACATGTCAATGATATTTTTTTATTTTTTAAAAATTATTTTTGACATCAGCGAATCAAAACAATTCAAAAAGTACAAACCGCACTCAATTTTAGCAAAAACAAAAAAAATTAAAATTTAATTAAACACAGGTTCAACCACAAAGCCAAACAGACTCTTGTTCTCCTTTCACTTCTAGCTGGTAAGGTGTTTTGAGCCTTTTGGCTACATTGCATCCCCGCCACCACCCAGCTTTACCTGTCATAATATTAACTATATGGTAAACTTTTTTCCAGCATAAAAATAAATAAATGTGCAATTATTGAAAACATGGTCAAAAATAAAAAATCTTACACATGAAAATAAAATAATTCGAGAATCATCTATAATAATTTTTATACAATTGAGTCTTGGTAGACGATTAATTTTTTTTTTTAACAAAACCTATTTATGCCTGCTAACATGGTAAGTATTCTTTAACTAATAATTTGCATGTTGATACAAAGGTAGTGTCTGAAGAATTCGATGGCTTTTGTTCTCAATATCCATCTCCATTGTCTGTGCTTGATGTCTCTACCATATGACCTCACCTGGTCATGGACTTGGAAGCAATTTGGAAATGGTGGTCACAGAGTGTAATATAGAAAGTTCAATCAAAGAAGAAAGCAGTGTAGAAATGATTGGAGATAGCTCCGAAGAAGTGCAATGCATTTCGGATTTATGGGAAGAGCGAACGTCATCACCATCAGTTAGTCAAGAGTTGCCTGGTTTTGATCAACAGTCTCAAATTGGGCATGGTGTTGGGCAGTTTTCTGATGGTTTCTTTAATGGAGAAGGTTTTTCTATGTGTGAAAACATTGAGCCAATCAGTTCACCTACGGATGGGGTGATGGGTCTTCCGGACATTGAACTTGAGACGCTTGCTTTTGTCGAGGAAACTCTGAATTTTGCTTACCAATAGTGTTTGTAGTTGTTACTCATTTCAACTACATTTTTAGCGTATATCATAAAATAAAATAGTGAGATGGAGATGGGCTTTTCTGTGCTTGTAAGAGGCGAGGAAGGGAGTTCTTGGGTTCTTGTTTCAGAGCCATCCAGGATTTCGCAACTCTCTGTGATGCTCCATTTACGAGCAGCTATTTAGTACATAAAACTTGTTACGTTTGTTTCCTGTGCTTCTTTTGATGTCATTGTTTAGATTCTCCGTAAAGGTCTCGGAAGGTGGCATCTTTTGTTTTCCTTTTGTTTCCTAATTACTTTACTTATTCTAATCTTCGGTTTCCCACCATGATTTTTGTCGTTGGAGATGGATGGAAGTCTTGCTAAGAGAACATTTCAAGGGAGGCATTCTTCCTCTTTTAAATATTGTATCATTTGGGTTGTTTTTTAAAATACTTTTCATTTAAAATTATAGTAAAATAATATTTTTTATATTTTTAAAAAAATTATTTTTAATATCAACGCATTAAAATAATCTAAAAATATTTAAAAAATATTAATTCAAAGAAAATAAAATAAATTCAAATTTTTTTAAAAATATTTTTAAAACGCAAAAACAAACGTATGTCTATATCTTGAAAAAACTCTAAAAGATTGTTCTATCATTCCATGCCACGATGGATTCCAACCACTATTTACCAAAGTACTTATCTCAACGTTTCAAATTTGACATCAGAAAAGTTGGGTTTGCGGAGTACAATTCTTAAAAAAAATTCATAGTTAATTAATATTTTATTAGTTAAATAACATCTAAAAATTCATTCAAAAACAAAAAAAAAAAACTCGAAACCCAAAAAACCTTTTAAGGTTGTGTCTGCTTTCTCATTGACTTTGTTAAGGTGAAATAATACCCAATATAAACTACTATCATTGAATGTAATTTGTTAGCATCAAAATTAATATTTTTTGTGATTAAGATTGACAATTTGCATTTTCTACCGCTTAAAGTTAGCTATCTATCTCTCCTTTCTAACCAGAGATTAAAAAATAAAAAAATTAATTGTTGGATCAAGATTGAGATTTAGAAAAATATGGGGATTGTAAAGTTTGAAAAGGAAAGTAAAGGAATGAAAAATGAATATTTTACCTAGATTCTAGAATGACCATGAGTTTTCTTTATTTTTTTCTATTTGGTCCCTTATCATTGAATTTTTATTTTCATAGCAAATTTTGAATTGGTCATCAAATTAGACATGGAAGGAATCATTTGGGAAAAATATTGAGAGCTAAATTGAAGAAAAAAAACGATAGCGACGTGGATTGCAAAAATAAAAAGCTCATATCTTTTAGTTTTTTTCTTTAATTTAATTAAAAGATTTTTTTAGAGTGATAAACTTAATTTTAACAGACCCAAAAATAACCTCGCAAGGGCCCAAATATTGAAAAACACAAGCTTGAACAACATGCCTAGACCCACCTGTCCACGGGCTCAGCCCCCAAGTTTGGGGCACAACACTGGACTTGATCCCTTGTTGAACCCAACAGAAATGGACCCAAGCAGCGTCTGAGCCCAACACTTCAGGTGCTGGCATTCTTGGCTTCTAAGGCGCATGCCCACCACCATGTTGGGCATGCTGCCCGACAACCCCATGAGTTGGGGCGCGCGCCCAAGCCTAATATGTTTGGGCTTATACAACATGGCTAGATCTATTTCTTATTCATAACGAGCACATGCAACTCACTTAAGTTCAACACACCATTGAGAAAACTTTCAAGATCTCTTGAGAGTTTCTTGGTAATTTTTTAGGATCCTCACGCAGGTCACTCGGTATTTTATATTGATTCAAAATATATTATTTTGAATAGAATATAACTCAAAACATCACGTTAATTTATATAGATAAAATGACTCTTCAACCTCTCATCAATATAAAAAAACAAAACTTATGTGCTATAAATACCTCATGAATCTACTAGGTTTAAGATTTACAGTCCTTTTGTTTTCAATATTTTTAGTATAAATATTTTTAGAACATATTTTTCTAAAATATTTTTTTTATATAAAGTTATTAATTTAAGTATACGAGAGTTTTTGCATTTATAAAAAAAACCCTTTTACAAATATACGGTTTTCATATTAAGTTACCATTTACTTTGAATTTCCACGTCAAACTATCAGTTACTATTTATTTAAGTTAAACAAATGAATCAAATTGCTGAAGTAAAAAAATAACCGGATTTACTTTTAACTACTTGGATTCTTTTAGTAAATAATTACAAAGATTCCAACAACGTGGTGGCCACTATATTTGTTGTCTACGAAACTCATCCAAGTTTATGTTGTTTGAAGGCCTTATGATCAACATGGAATTTAATATTGTTTACATGACTTCAAATCACGTGTTCTTAATTCGTGAATTAATTATTTGTTATCTCTAATTAACTATCTTGTGTCCTTATCATTTGAGTTAATGAAGGAAAAGCTCATAAATTATTTTTTACCCATTAAATCAACATTGAGTTGAGGGAACAAGGTAGCAAGTGAAAATCTGCAGCTGGTGGCTGTCACGGGATTCAGCTGAGAGAGCGCCAAATTATTATGAACATGTACTAAAAGTTATTGCCGGTCAGCATTTTAACAATCAACAGTGAAATGTTTTAGTCTTTTTTAATTTAATAATCAAGGTTTTTTTTCCTTTTCTTTTTAAGTGAGAAAAACCACGGTTAAGTTCTTGATTGTTTTTGTATTTTAAAATTATTTTTTAAAAAAATTAATTTTTTTTATTTTTTATTTGCTTCAAATTAATATTTTTTGGTGTTTTTAGATTATTTTGATGTGCTAATATCAAAAGTATTTTTAAAAAATAAAAAAATATTTTTTTAATAAAATATTTAAAATAACAATCATAAACCACAGTTCCAAAAACTTCTAAAAAAAACTAAAAGAATAAAGGAATATTTACAGAGCAGCGCGAGTAAAAAAATAAAACACTAAAATAAGACATCATTCAGGGCAACTAGATAACTAGACAATGTTGGGAAGGCCTGTCGGTTATGTCAAATATCAAACATGGATTTACTTTTTACTTCTTGGGCTGAAGTATGCAGAGTTCTTTGTCCTGTTCCGGGGCTCACTAGGAGTGTTTTCACTTCCAATGACAAATCCACAAGAAGCCAGGCACTGAGACACGTCTTCAATGAGCTTTCCATATAATTTGTAATTTTATTAGTAGAAAATGTTTTATTAAATCTCCTTATTAATATAATATTATATTTAATAATTTCATAATGAAGTTTTTGTTTTATAATAAGTTTTTGTTTAATAATAACATTATACAAGAATAAGACCAGAATCACAGAAGAAGATTGAACTTAAAATATTTTTTAAAAAATTAAAATGATATTATTTTGATAAAAATAAAAAAAATCAATGAGTTGATAGCATGGTTTTCATCAAGTTAACCAAGTTTTTTTTATTTTTTTCTCAATTCAGCTAGTCAAAGCTAGTTGGTCGAGTTCCAAGTCAACTTTTTCAAGCAAGTTCAAGCTTTGAAATAACAGTTTTTTTATATTTAATTTTTTTTCCAGTTGTATTTTTCTATGCTCAAATTAATAATTAATTTGTTAAAATTTGATAAGAATAGATAAAATTAAAAAAAATAATTAGATCAAAGTGTAAAATAAAAAGAAAACTATAACCAGTTTAAAGATAGAAAATTTATTTTTCACCCTTCTATTTTTTTTCTTCCTCCACAATCCCTATATTTCTTAAATTTTAATTTTTTAACATTTTAATTTTTAAATTTGAGAAGTGAAAAAGAACATCACTTGAAATAATGAGGAGAGAGAATATGGTTGGTTTTGCTCTCCCATCACATGACTTTGACGCCAACCCATTCAATTAGGTTAGATGTAGGAAAATTTCCACTCAAAAGGTACGACTTCACCTAATTTGCAGTTTTTAATTAAAATTTTTAAATATTTTTAGATTATTTTGATATATTGATATTAAAATAAATTTTTAAAAATAAAAAATTATTTTAATATATATATATATTTTTAAAAAACTTTTATCATTACTCTAAACACCCCGTGGTACCACTATAGATTATAAAACTCCGTCTGTTCTCCAGTCTGCTTTACCACCGTCCATAGGACCATAAATACCAGCCAATACACGCACACAAACCCCGAAATTTCAAATTCTATACCCCCTCACATCCACGGCGCAGTTTAGCACTCACCAATCCAACACTGAAACGTGGCACATGATCCATCCATCCTTCCCACAGAGCACAAAACCTCCCACTGAAGAAAAAAAATCATGATCATAAAAAAAGAGAAAGGGAAGCAAAGAGAGAGCAAAAGAAAAGGAAAAAGTAAAAGGAAAAAAAGAAAGCGAGGAGGCTGGGCTGGCTGGGGTCAGGGCCTAGGGGAGAGTAGACAAAGGAATCAATTGTCGGCGCCATTTGTCTTAGCCGACCAATCATAACGTCCCTTTCCCTTTCCAACTTCCCACCTTCACGTCTTCATAAACCCTATCATCTCTCTTTCCCTTTCTTTGTTGTTGTTGTTTCTCTTTTATTCTTTTGTTTTTCCCTCTTCTTTTCTTTTTTATGTCCCATTATTATCGGTTCTTCCGTAATTTTTTTAACAATCGGAAGGTGCCTCAGCTTTAGGGTTTTCTTTATCTATCACTTCATTATTTTTGATTGATTTCTTTTTCCTTTTTTTCTCAATTCGTTTCTTTTGTTGTTACTGTTTAATTGTTTTTCCTCTGAGGAATTATGAAAAGTTCGAGTGAGCAATCGCCAGTGATGGTGGTTGTGAGGTCTGAGGATAGTGGTGATAGGGAGAAGGAGAAGAAGAAGAATAAGCGCCGATCTAATCGCCGATCCAAACAGAACTCTCCCAATCCAGGTATTCTTCGCTTATAATTATTAATCGTGTTTTCTTTCTTTTATTTTCTTCTTAGGTTGTTGAGGAAAGTACAGTTAGCTGCTGTAAGCTTTTTTATTTATAACGGTAAAAGAAGAAGAAGAGAGATTCGTGTTTTGGAATTTTTTGTTGTCTTTCTTTTTGTATTCTTGCTCTTGTCAGATTTTTCGCGAGGAAAGAATTCTGGAAAACAGAGCAATGGTCTATTTTTGTAAAACAGGTCGATTAGCTTCCTTGTTTAGGTAAATAATGTTGTCATTAGATGTGGTTAAAAGTAAATAATCCTCTGGCAACCATGGATTACGCTAGCAGAGTTAACTGCTTGATCTTGGAGTCGGTATTAAACCTTGACAGTAATAATTCTGGTATTTGTCAGAACAATCTTGATGTTATGGTTTTTCTATTCATTTTTTCATGAGATCAGCTTTCAGTTCACAAAATGATCTACGTGGGGAATCACCAGTGTCTGTTGGAAATGGTGGAAAAACAAGGTGTTATACATCGTCTATGGGCTGCTCATCTTCGAAGCAGCTGGAATTAGACTTGCATGTCCTCAGTGAGCATGGACCAATCACAGTGTCAAAGATCGCCTATAGTTCTATGCCAACTATGCATGTAAACGAACAACAAGAAGACCTAGTGCTTTCTGATCTTGATGGATCAATGCTTGCTAAGTCACGCACTGAACCAATTGTTGGTGGAGGCCCCCATGGAAAATTGCTTCCTTTTCACCAGTTTGAGGGCCAAGCTCAGAGTAAAATCTTTGCTCCATACTGGTCCACGGAGACTGTTAACGAGGCATTAGAGGTTAGCTTCTTATTTAGTGCAATAATATCGCTACTATAGCAGCTCTCGTTAATTTTTGTTGACTCACATGTGTTTTCTATCTTAAATTCTTGGCAGAAAGGTGATGTATTTAAAGTGTTATTTCGTGTAAATGCTCACAATAGACTCGAGGTTTGTTTTATATGCTCCATTTGATTCTATTGGTTGCAAGTGTTCTTTCAATGCTCCCTATAAAATTTTTATTCTTAGCTATTTGCATATATCGTTTTCTATTGGTAGGCATACTGCAAAATTGAGGGAGTACCTACAGATGTTCTTATCAGTGGAATTGCTGCACAGAACAGGGCTGTAAGTTTGGGCCTCTCCAATTTTTTTTTTCAATTCTATTTTCTGGTTGGTACTTTCTCACCGAGTAGTTAGAAAATGACCAAGACTTGCATTTCTAACATGATGCATGATCTACCTTTCCAATACAGCTAAAAGAATTGATGATAACATATGGGAACATGATTATTTTTTTGGGTATTGATTGAAATAACTTTTTTTTTCCTGTATAGATGGATGGTGATGTTGTGGTCATCGAGGTAGATCCTTTGTCATTCTGGACCAAAATGAAAGGGTCAAATGCACCATCAAACAATCCCACAGCAGAAGATAGCAATTTACATCTTGAAGCCAATGGAAAAGTTGGTGGTGGCTGCAAAGGTAAAAGTAAAATGAACTTGGATTTGGAGTGTGCTGATTTTGGAAACTCCTTGGTTCCTCAGAAGGGGGTTCATTATGATGAGAGTGCTTGTGCTGGTGAAGTTGTTCATGATAATTATGTTAATGGGCATCACCAGTCAGCTTCAGAGTCTTCACTCGCTGTTCCTTCTACTGGGCAGGATGAAGTTTCAAATAGCGTGGGGAGGATTTGTGCCATGCTTAGTTTATACCCATCAAAAAGACCAACTGGTAGAGTTGTTGCTATCATTGAAAAATCTCCTCGTCGAGACCTTATTGTTGGTTTTCTCAATGTTAAGCAATGGTTTTACTACAGGGAAGGCTGTAAACAAAATGCAAAAAAGAATAAGAGCTCGCTATCAATTTCAAACTGTGAATACATCGAGATGATGCCCACTGATCCAAGATTCCCAAAATTGATGGTCCTTGTGAGCGTTTTACCTGAATGCATCAAGAAAAGGTTGGAGAATGAAGATGCAACAGTTGAAATGGAGTTGGTAGCTGCACAGATCGATAATTGGAGTGATAAAAGTCCCTTTCCAGAAGCTCATGTCTCATGTGTTTTTGGACGGGGCAGTGAAATGGAGTCACAAATCAATGCTATTTTACATGAAAATGCAATTTGTTGCTCTGAATTTTCTCCTGAATCACTATCCTGTCTTCCAAGCAATACCTGGGAAGTGCCAAAAGATGAATTACAAAATAGAAAAGATATTAGGAATTTGTGCATATTTACCATCGACCCTTCTAGTGCTACTGATTTAGATGATGCTCTCTCAGTTCAAAAGTTACCCAATGGCCTTGTCAGAGTGGGTGTCCACATTGCAGACACGTCATATTTTGTTTTACCTGACACAGCCTTAGACATGGAAGCTCAATTTCGATCTACAAGTGTTTATATGTTGCGGCGCAAAATACCAATGTTGCCTCCATTGCTTTCAGAGAATTTAGGTTCTCTTAACCCTGGAGTTGATAGGCTTGCATTCTCTATCTTCTGGGACTTTAACAGTTCTGGGAATGTTGTAGATCGTTGGATTGGCCGCACTGTGATACAATCTTGCTGCAAGCTTTCATATGAACATGCCCAGGACATTGTCGATGGGATGATTGATGCAGAGACTTGCAACACCTTTGGAGATAGCCTTCCACAGTTGCATGGTCATTTTGAATGGGCAGATGTAATTGGATCTGTTATATGTCTTCATGAAATTTCAAAGACTTTAAGGGAAAAGAGGTTTGATAATGGGGCTCTACGGCTTGAAAGTTCTAAAATTGTTTTCTTGTTTGATGAATATGGAGTTCCATATGACAGCAGTCTATGTGAACAAAAGGACTCTAATTTTATTGTTGAGGAGTTTATGCTTTTGGCGAACTTCACTGCTGCTGAAATCATATCTAGAGCTTTTCCAGATACTGCATTACTGCGGAGGCACCCTGAACCTAATATGCGGAAACTCAGAGAGTTTGAAGCTTTTTGTTGCAAGCATGGTTTAGAATTGGACACTTCTTCTGGTAACTTCCAACAATCCTTAGAGCGCATCAAGGAAAAGCTCAAGGATGACTCTGAGCTATTTAATATTCTTATCAACTATGCTTCAAGGCCAATGCAGATGGCGACCTACTTTTGTAGTGGTGATTTGAAAGATAATATGAATGATTGGGGTCATTATGCACTGGCTGTTCCTCTCTACACACATTTCACTTCACCACTGCGCCGATATCCTGATATTGTTGTCCATCGAACACTGGCCGCAGCAATAGAAGCGGAGCAATTGTATATGATGGATAGAAGAATGTCTCTTAAAACGAGGCCAGGGGAAGAAGGGACAAGATGTTTCACTGGTATTTGTTTTTGCAAAGATGTTGCAGAATCTGCAGAAGGCAAGGAAGCATTATCAGCTGCAGCATTAAAGCATAGAATTCCTTGCCAAGAGTTACTTTCACATGTTGCAGCTTATTGTAATGAGAGAAAGCTGGCTAGCAGGCATGTCAAGGATGCCTGTGATAAGCTGTACATGTGGGTTTCGGTGAAGAGGAAGGAGGTATGTTTTCTCCATTGGGACCTCTTAATGTTCAGTGCCTTGCCATCCTTTAATGTGTGCTTTAGCATTCTGTTTCTTTAAATCGTCCAATTTGTTCGAGCTTCATGCATAACGCTGAATAGGACACAATAAAATTGATGAAACAAATTTTAGGTTGAGGTGGTGTTTTTTTGGTGATTAGCCATATAATGGTTAATATGCTCCAGATTCACATGATTATAGCATGTTTGTTTATATGTATGATCGGGAATCCATTTGCTCCCTTTTTCTGCCCTGCAGGTTTTATTGTCTGATGCCAGAGTTTTGGGTCTTGGTCCAAGGTTTATGTCCATTTATATCAACAAACTAGCTGTGAGTATATCTATACCTATATATTATCCATAGTTGCTAGATTGCATAACGGTCTCATATGCAACCACACATGCCTTCAGATTGAACGGCGTCTATATTATGATGAAGTTGAAGGCCTGACAGTGGAATGGCTTGAAGCCACATCGACACTGGTGCTAAATATATGCGCCTCCAAACGCTCAGTTAGGAGAGCAGGCTCGGGGTATTACAAGGCCCTTGGTGAGGTTGCATGGGTCATAAATCCTTATGATCATAACTTGGAACCTGACATGGAGAGTACCAAGGGATGTAGTGCAAGCCAGCATTCCAATGCCATTTTGAAATCTGAAATTGATCCTTCGGTTTTCCCTCTCACAGTGCGTCTTCTCTCAACAATCCCTGTTGCCCTTCATGCAATTGGCGGGGATGATGGGCCCCCTGATATTGGGGTGCGTCTATTCTTGAGCTCATATTTTACCTAAACTGCATCACATGAGCTGGCAATTTGAGTGTTGGATAAAGTTTCTCAACTCAATGAACCTACAGAATTGAAGGCAGCTGAGCTTTATAAGGGATCACAAGAGCTCTTCTGTAGATAAGAACTCTAGTGTATAGTTTTAGATTTTTTTCTTAAAAAAGGAAAATCCGTGGTTTTTCAAGAATCACTGATATTTAATGTGTTTTTAAAAAAACCTTCGATGCCAAGGCATATAGTAGAAGGTGTAGATAATAGCGGGCTCCGTGCTGTGGGAGTTTAGCTAAGGTGGCTGTTTTTAACAAAAGCTGCTTCATAGCGGAATTGGCCCTTGTTTTTGTAGGCCAGTTCCATCGGGCATAATTTTGTGGCTCATGTCTGGTGCTTTGGAGCCAATCTCTTGCTTTCTTCTCAGTTATTGTAATGTGGACCAATGCATCCCATTACCTTTTATCTTGGGTAGCTGGTTCCTAGCTTTTATAATAACAAAATGCAGTATGTTGGACTGGGAGATGACAATATTTTTACTAGTGAATAAAATGGCCCTTTTGGCTTTCAAACATGCTGTTAATATACATGGCAGTTTTATTTGAGTCCTCCATGTAATTTTGCTTTTGGGAAATGCAAAATCTCATGTGGGTAATGAGTAAAAGCAGCAATCCTAACTATTTTTGCGAGTCAAGAATGTTCATACATGCCTTCGACGAATAAAAGAAAGGGGAATGCTGAATTCCCTTCAAGCTTATCACAAATACTCAACTGGATCAAATTGAGTTTCCTACCTTTCTAGATTTCGATCAATTAACTAACTTGTGGATGTGATCTATGGTTAACCATTCCTTAAACAGCACATGATAAACCCATGAGGCACAAGGTCATTCTTCCATTCAAAATTTGAGCTTTTTGCATCAAATCTTGGTGGTGATCGGTGAAAAACAAGTTTATATCGAATCTCTGTGCTATAAATAATGACCCTGTAACTTGTTCATTTATTTAGCTATTGATGATGACAGGGGTATGGATTGATCAAAATCGGTGGGCGACGGACTCCATTAGAGCAGATATGTTATTTTCCCTGAAAAGATTAAAAATGAAAATACCCTTTCAGAAGCCCTAAATGAACTCGAGTGCATGCCAAAAGTCTTCATGTGCACAACGATAATGAAGACGAGGAAAAGAATCGATTGATTATTCTGTGCTAAGGATCTTTCTTAGATATAGAGAAAGTAAGAAAGAATTTGAGAGAGAATAACAGATTGTCTGCAAAACTTCAATTATTATTGCTTTCTTTCCAAGTCTCTTAAGACAATGGCTTATATACAATGAATGTAACCTACTAACTACTCCAACTAACATTTGTCTAATTAACTACCATCACATGCCCTTTTTATCCCTTAACTACCATGGTAACTGACTAACTCGCATCTGTTATATTCTTTACATGTTATTTCTGCCATAATTCCTCACTTGCTGCTGCTAATCCTTGATTAAACTTCTGGTTCATAACAATACTTCTTTCTTTAAACGATTCTTGTCCTCAAGAATCGACATTGAATTCTGGAAATTGCTTAAAAAACTTCTCTTGCTCTTCCCGAGTGGCATCTTCTTTTAATAGATTTAACCACTATATAAGTACCATTACCACTGCATGATTGCCCTTTTTCATTAGCTTTCTATCAAAGATTGCTACAAGCTTGACCCTGACTCTGCCTCCATCATTTCCCAATGAAAGTACTGAAGTGACTGCATTATTTCCCACCTTCATTTAAGCAATTATGAATGAAATACAAGGTGAATGGAAGCCCTTTCTGGTAATTGCAGCTTATAAGCCACGGCCCCACCCTTTGTATTGTTTTATAAGGTCCATAAAAACAAGGATTTAACTTGATTTCAATTGTTTATAAGGCCGGGAGTTCACATATACCAAATCTTCCACTTGGAATTCTCTCTCGGTTATGCCTTTATCAACCATTTATTTCATTCTATTTTGTTCCCTTTCTAATTGCAGTTGTAACCATTGATCCAAGCCTGCCCTTTGTTGAACCACTTCCTCAACTGCTGCTATTGAGGTAGTTTCATGTGGATCTAATTCTCTGTAAGGAGGAGGACAACCATAAACTGCCTGAAATGGAGTCATTTTAATAGCTGAATGGTAACTAAAATCGTACCACCATTGAGCCTGAAACAACCAATCATGCCACTTACTTGAACTGTGTATTGTCATACACCTGAGATGCGTTTTTAAACATCGATTAACTCTCTTAGTCTCTCCATCTGTCCGAGGATAGTAAGATGAACTCAATAGTAGTTGGACTCCCAATAGCTTGTACAACCCCTTCAGAATATACCCTAATATCAGTGAGAATTTTGTCGATGTCAGTAAAAATGGTTACAGATAACCAATGGAACTTATAAACATGATCTAAGAATAATTGAGCAATTTCTTGAGCAATAAAATGACGAGCTATAACAAAGAAATGTTCATATTTAGTGAACCTGACCACAATGACTAATGTAACATTCTTTCCCCGTGAACTTGGCAAGCCTTCAATGAAGTCTATTGTTATGTTTCTCTAAATACCCTATGACAGAGGCAATGGTTGAAGCAATCCATGATATAACACTCATACGA
>Ga0325410_1001073_pt1 | contig 29837 bp, 33 predicted proteins | sample PopdelMetagenome_16_FD_206182 | JGI IMG/M metagenome (GOLD analysis project Ga0325410, IMG submission 206182) | Populus deltoides microbial communities from Bellville, Georgia, United States - Xylem-PdIQD-R3 | ecosystem: Host-associated > Plants > Phyllosphere > Stem > Wood/Secondary xylem...
TTAAAATTAAAAATTTAGCTCAATTTTTTATCCTTGAGCATTTCCATTGCTAGTTTGAGCAAACTAGAATATAAGAATTTATGCTAAGAAGCTTGAAGAATTTTGATTAGGGTTAGAGATTGAGATATTGAGTCGGAGGGGTGTGTGTGTATATATATATATATTGTACATTTGTGGTCTTTATTGCATTTGTCAGGTTAACTTCTATCATTTGATGCTTGATGACAACCGATCTTGAGCATGGCCGGCCTTTATTTTCTTCCAGATTGTCCAACTCTTTCAAGCCAAATTAATCGATAAATAGGTGGTCAGATATTAGACTCTGAAAAGTTTGCACTTCATTGACTTGGATAGTTATCCCTGTAGACACCGAAGAGAAGGCAGAGTTTTGTTGATTATTGATAACATATATGTACAGAATAATTGTTCTAATAAAATAAGTAATTAATGATCTTTGTTGGATTTTTTGCTCACCTAACAGTTTATATTGCTCGGTTGAGTGATTCTTTAAAATGTTGTCAAAGGCTTTTGACATATTGATGAGATCATTTACTTTTTTGGCTAATTTATATTCCAACGAATTTTGGAGTGCCATGGTTCGATTTATTATTATTTAATTGGATTATACCGTGTGAGACAGATGTCAAGTCAATTATAATTATGCTTAACTTATAAGAACATAAAAACAACATCGTATTAATTTATATAGCATAATTCATCCGGATGTTAACTTTTTTCTCACAAATTTATTGTAACGTTTTTCAAAATGTTGAGTTGAGAATAATTAGGAGGCTTAACCCTTAGTTTAGTCAAAAAAAATTTATTTATATGTGTAGGGCAATATATAATAGTTAAGGTAGAGAATACAACACTACAGTGGTGCCTATAATATTTTCTATATAGTATATATTCTATAATATACCACCTCAAGATAAGGGTGGAGGATCGACGCGTAAAAAACAATACCCGCTTCATTTCGTCGGTGTATCCCTCGAAAAATACCATCGGTAATTTCATCTCTAATTATTAAAAAAAATCCATTTTATAAAATTATAAAATAATTAAATTAACATAAATCAACACTCTATAATATATACTCAAAATGCTTGGAAAAAAGAAGAAAATAAACTCTAACAAATTTACAATAAATAAATAAAATGAAAAGATAAATTCAACTAAAAAAATTCATATGTAAAAAATGAAGTTGTGATTGCTAAAAATTTATAAATCCTATAAATAAATCAACTACAAATTGATCTCATATGAAAAAAATTCTCACAACAACATTCATACAATTATTAAGAACATAAACAATTAAAAATAAAATAAAAACAAATATAGTGAAAAAAATCATGAAAAAAGAAGAAAAAAAATCTTACTTTAATGTAGTTGCAAATGAAACTAAGGAGAGAAATTTTTTTTTCGTAAAGCATATTAATTAAAAAAAAAACTAAGAGGATAAAAGAAGAGAGAAGAAGAAGATATACCCGAGCATGGAGAAGAAGAGAAGGAGATGAGGAGAGAAGAGAAGAGAAAGAAATAGATATTGATGTTTTTTACATATAGAGAAAAAAAAGAAGAAGAACAAGAACTAGAAGAATAATAAGAAATGAGTTTTTCTCTTGTGAAATAAAGGGATTCAGGCTCCATCGCACTCTTCAATGTGGATATCATCATCATGTTTATCTTCATTGACATTTGCTTGTCCACTAAAACTCAAAACATCATTCAACTCCTCTGCGTTAACATCAACAAGACTATCATCGAAAATATAAAAATTTGAATTTTTTTCTAAGTCAATCAAAGGACCAACTCGATATGGTTCAACCAACTCACTAACTTGAAAGACTTCATCTCGCACACGTGTGTCTTCATTCTCATCCTGAATAACCTCAAGACGACCCCTGGATTTTGTTTTTAAAATGGATAACCAATCAACCCTTGATCGGTACTTTCTAAAGGAAGGGGTGTATCTGTAATAAACTTGTTGACATTGCTTTGTGAAAACAAAGATATCGTTTACGTTGCGAAGTCTAGCTTTTAAGTTGATTTCAATGAGACCATAATGAGGATCTACTCTGATTCCTCTGTCAATTGTGTCATATCAATAACATTTGAATAAAAACACTCTATTATGCTCGCTATGATATTGCAATTCGACGACCTCTTCTAATGTACCATAGTAGTCAACTTCAAACTCATTACAAGTTGATCTCTTAACACAAATACCGTTGTTGTATGTCTTTCTTCCATACTCGTATTCTTCAGTATGAAACACATATCCATTGAAAAAAATACCCATTGTAGCACTTAACTTTTCTTTCAGGGGTAGGCTTAGTGAAGACAATGAAATATCAGCACTCCCTCCCATTTGATAAACCTTGTATATCAAGTACAACAATAATCAATAAATGAGAATTCTGTAATATTGACGTACAGTTACCTTGCAAGAGATAATGAGTTTGTGATAGTACTTACATGTGTTCTGAACCACGTGACAAATTGTTCATCTTGTAATTGAAAGATTTGGGATTCGGTCAGCTGTGAGTTATTGGATAGTAAATATCATCTATGTTGCCTACAAGGTTGTTCTAAATTATATGAGTTTATGATATTACAATAAATAAATAATACACTTTTGACAAAGTTTAAGTGGTACATATACTTAATAAAAGGTCTCAACTTATCATAGTTTAATAAAATATAATTATGTGCTTGTCTGAACTTTATTTCAGACAAATATCTTTCTCTTATGGTATTTTGAGGTGTGGGTCATCTAGGATTGGAGAATATTGACAAGTTTCCACTTGAAGGCACATAACCACCATCATCATGTCGTGGAACGCGATTGATTCTTGTTCTCAAATGAGGTTCGAAATAGTACGAAATAAATATTGAGATCTCCTCAACAATATAGGCCTCACATGTTGAAGCCTCAACATGCTCCTTGTTCTTAACCTTTTTCTTAAGATTGAACAAGTACTTACATTGAATTAAACAAAAATTTTCAATTAAGAAAAACAATGAAAATACTTTTATATATGAATTACATTGCAATGTAATATCTAACCTCTCGAATGGATACATCAATCTATACTGGACTAGTGCTCCAACTTTTGCCTCATATGATAAATATATGGGTAGATGCTCCATCGAGTCAAAAAATGATGGAGGGAATATCATCTCAAGTTTGCATATTGTCTCGACAATATTTGTTGCAAGCCTTTCAATGTGATCAACATTCAACTTGTTGGAGCATATATCTCTAAAGAAACGATTGATCTTGGTGAGTGCATCTCATATCCCCTTTGGCAACAAATCATGAAAAGCTAATGGAATGAGTGTTTGCATAAACATGTGGCAGTCGTGACTCTTCATTCCATATAATCTGCATTCTTCCATATTAAACATCATTCTATATAATCTGCATTCTTCCATATTTAACAACCTTGATATGTTCGAGGCATGTCCATCAGGAAAACACAGACTCTTAAGCCATTTGTAGTCTAGTAGTTGTGCATTTTTCTCTAACACGAAGCTTGCTTTGGGTTTTGTGACTCGTGACCTATTAAAAACCAACTTCATATTTTTATAGTTACTGAACAATGTTAAATCCAATCTAACTTTGATGTTGTCCTTTGTCTTCCCCTTCACATCCATGACGGTGTTGAAAATGTTTTCAAACCTGTTCTTTTCTATATGCATGACGTCAAGGTTATGACAGAGGAGATTGGTCTTCCAATAAGAAAGCTCCCAAACAATACTTCGCTTTATCCAATTGTGGGTCAAACCAAAACTAGAAAACTTTTGCTTACCTGATTGGAAACCAAACACAATGTCACTGTACTCTTGATACAACATCATGCACATCATGCAATTCTTCACCAGAAAGACGCGGGGGTGCAACATCCTTTTCAACTCTGCTAACAAAGAAATCCTTTTTGTTCTTTCTGTACCCGTGATTCATTGGAAAGAAATGACGGTGGTAGTAAAAAAAAAGTTTTACCTCCGTTTGTTAGCATGAATGCCTTGTTGTTTTCCTCGCAGTATGGACATGCTAGTTTTTCCATGTGTGCTCCAACCAAAAACCATTCTATAAGCTGGGAAATCATTGATAGTCCTCATCAAAGCCGCCCTCATAACAAAATTCGGTTTCTTCAATATATAATAAGTCAAAACTCCGAAGGACCATAACTGCGTCAACTCATCAATCAACGGTAGAAGACAAACATCTATATTCCGGCACAGACTACTTAGACCTGGTATAACCATAGATAAAAACATGAACTCTGGCTTCATACATCCCCGGTGGTAAGTTATAAATCGTCAGTATGATCGGCTAACAAGAATAAGGAGTAGCAAATGACCCGAATGGGTTGAATCCGTCTGTACATAACCCAAGACGCACGTTCCTTGATTTAGCTGAAAAGTAAGGGTGCACACTGTTAAAGTGTTTCCATGCTTCGCCATTAGAAGAATGCACCATCACTCCATCAATCGTACTATGTGATTGGTGTCATGTCATGTGCTCAGCAGTCCTTGGTGACATGAATAACCTTTACAGTCTAGGTGTGATTGAGAAGTATTTAAGTTTTTTATATGCCACGAGTCTTTCCTCTGCCAGATCGAGGTTTGTAACGGGAATGCCCACATGTCATGCACTCAGTCAGTTCAACATTTTTAAGGTAGTATAACATGCAGAAGTTAGGGCACATGTCAATTTTCTGGTATCCTAAACCGAGGGGTTTCATCATGGACTTAGCAACATAGAAGTTCTCTTTCGGTTTTTTCCCTTCAGATAAAATGCTTCTCGCCCATTCAATAATTTTATCATAACCAGCCTCACTCAACCTGTGATCTGACTTGATGGTGAACACCTGTGCTACGACTAATAATTTATTGTGGTTCGTGCAACCATCCCATAATGGTTCATCAAAATCTTTCAACATATTAAAAAACCTTGTTGCATCTGCATTAGGTTCTTCTTCTACGATTGGATATTGACTGACATTACTTTGATTCATTTTCATTGCATCCATAACCATATTCCTATAAGGATACTGTTGTCATTTACAACTCCATGCACGTTGCTAGCATTAGAAGTTGACCAAATCACCCTTTTTACCATGCTCTCATTAGGAACAAATAGTTCTCCGTGTGCATACCAACACAGGTAATCCTCCATGAACCCTTTGGTTAGAAGATGCATTGTTACAACATCTGGTTGCAGAAAATTTTTATTTTTACACTTCTTGCATGGCCAACTAACACCACCTTCAGTAAAATTCTTCGGAATAGATATTACGAAATTAATAAAACCCTGAACCCCATTACAACAATCCATCCTCCGCAATCCTTGGGGTGAGTCTCGATACATCCATGAACGATCATCCATGACTTCTATCGAACCTCTATAAAATCATGATGACAACATGTATTAATTAACTATGTTAAGTAAATAAATTTACAAAAATATTGGTTTGCCTCGACATTATCCAACAAATTAAAAAAGGACTTCTCTTAAATATTCATTAACACTTATTAACGTCCATACAAATTTATACATATATAAATTTACAGAAATTACAACTCCGCAATAGAATTGATAAAAATTAAAACGGGCCTATTAAACAAGCTATTATTTATTTCATCACAACACATCTAATTCGGTAATTCAACAAAGTTTCAATAATTTACAAACAAACATAATTTGACAAAATCCAAACAAACCATAACAACTACAAAATTATTCATTTATACTACAAGTTTCTTTGACAAATAACAATAAAACATGTACATACACTAATAAAATACATATACTAAAAAAACAATTAAAAATTATAAAATTGACATTTAAATGTTAAAATTAAAAAGGATAAATTTACTTACAAAACATGATAAAATCCATAATAAATCAGAGCATGAATGTTGTGACCACATACAAAAGTACAAAAAAGATGACTTGTGTTGAGAAGAGGGGGATATTTTTAGGGGGGTGGTTGTTTGCATTTTGGGAGGGGAGAGTTGGGATGGGGAAGAAGAAGGAGAAATAGGGAAGGACAGGGTCGGCAGTGTAGGGATATATTAGTTTTTACCGATGGCCTCCCCGACAACCACATTTTGTTAGTATAACCGTCGGTAATACGTTGGTAAAACGAATCTGAATCTCCTTCTTTGCAATTCTATCTCGGACAAAATGATAATCGACCTCAACATGTTTTGTGCGAGCATGAAAAACAGGATTCACAGACACATAAGTGGCACCAAGGTTGTCACACCAGATAATAGGGGCAGAAGCAGACGGAATCTGGAGATCTGTTAATAAGTACTGAAGCCGGATAATCTCAGCAGTGCCATCGGCTAAGGCTTTGTACTCAGCTTCAGTAGAAGAGCGAGCAACTGTGCGTTGCTTGCCTGATTTCCACGAAATCGGCTTCTGACCAAAAAACACAAGGTAACCACCCATAGATTTTCTGTCCTCAACACTGCCTACTCAATCTGCATCTATAAAACCATGTAAGGCAAAAGAAGAACTGCGAGTAATATGTAAGCCATGTGATGCCGTACCCCGAAGATAACGCAAGATGCGTTTCACGGCAGCCCAATGAGAATCTGTAGGAGCATACATATACTGACAGACTCTGTTAACAGCAAAGCAAATATAAAAGTGAGTTATTTAAGAGCACCCATAATTTGACAAAAGCAGGTAGCATCAGAAAACAAGGGATTAGGCAGAACGGTAGCTTTGGATGTAGAGATATGAGTATCAACAGGTTTGCAAGATAACATACCAGCTCGAGTGAGGATGTCAAGTATATATTTATGCTGGCGGAGCATAAGATCCATACGAGTAGACTGAACCTCAATACCCAAAAAATAATGAACAAAACCTAAGTCGCGAAGCTTAAATTCTGAGCTCAGTAGCTGAATGAGGCGTTGGAGCAGAAGAGAGTTACTACTCGTAAGCAGAATATCATCAATGTAGACCAGAAGATAACAAATATCAGCACCAACAGAGAAGATAAACAATGAGGTAACAGGAAATCATTCAGACGAGTGTACCAAGCCCGCGGAGCCTGTTTCAAACCATATAGAGATTTATGCAATCAGCACACATGAGAGGGGAAAGTAGAATCAACAAAACTTGAAGGTTGTTTCATGTAGACCTCCTCTTCAAGAACACCATTGAGGAAGGAGTTATGGATGTCAAGCTGATGAATTTTCCAACCACATGAAACTGTAATGGAGAAGACTAATTTGACAGTCACTTGTTTGATGGTAGGACCAAAGGTTTTACAATAATCAATACCTTCTTCCTGAGTGAAACCTCTAGTAACTAGACACGCCTTATACCTCTCGACGCTGCCATCAGATTTGCATTTAATCTTGTACACCCACCGATTACCAACAACATTCATTGAAGGGTGAAACGACATTAAGGTCCAAGTTCTGTTCGCGCGTAAGGCCTAAATTTCCTCACGCATAGCACTATGCCACGCCTCATACCTGTTAGCATCATTAAAAATAAGTGTCTTATGAGTGGGAGGAGATTCTACCCAGCTGAAGGAGGTAGTAGAGGTTGTGGTAGTTACGGTGGACAGTGTTGTCTTGGGCTGTCTAGGACGAAGGACCATGTGATGTTGATAAGCAGCTGGACATGGAGAAGAGGAGCCTGTACCTAGAAGGTGTTGAAGAGGATACGAGGAGAGGTCTACACATAGTTGCAGACCAGCCGGAGAATCAGTGGAGGGATTGGTCTACACTGCAAACACTGGTGAAGCTGCAGCAGAACTGGGTTGTTCTGCTGCAGCAGACCTGAGAGCATGCACATCTAGTGATGGAGAACTTGTTCCTGCATAATGATCATTATGGCAGTGTTGGACGGTGATGAAGGGGTGGCAGAATCTGTGGGCAAATGGGTGATCTGTTGGGGTGTGGCAGAGGGTAAAACTGGGTTGCTGTTGGGGCCGGTTTGGGAAGTAGTAGGCTAAAAAAGTGGAGGAGGGTTCAAGGATGGAAGATGTGTAGGTTGTGTGGAGGGTACTGGTGAGTGTGTTACTTGTTTAGAATTCGCAAAAGGAAAGATATTTTCATGAAAACAAACATGACAAAAGATATAAATACGATGAGATTCTAAATCAAGACAACAATAACCAAGATGGGATGAGCTATATCCTAAGAACACATATGGAGAAGACTAGAAATCTAATTTTTGAGCATGATATGGATGCAAAAAGGGGAAACAAAGACACGCAAAAGCACATAGAAAATTATAATCAGGAGTACGATGAAACAGACACTCAAAAGGAGATTTATTTTGGAGAACAAGAGTAGGCATGTGATTAATAAGATATACCGATGATTCAAAAGAATAGTTCCAAAATCATAATGGTGTACTACACTGGCCTAAAAGGGTTAGGCCAGTTTCGACTATATATCGATGACGACGTTCAACAATGCCATTTTGTTCATGGGTATGAGGACATATTAACTGATGTTGAATACCAATGGTCTGAAAGAATTTATTTAACTTACGATATTCACCGCCCCAATCAGTTTGAACAGATTTAATTTTAAGTGAAAACTAACACTCCACAAATGTTTGAAAACGCTGAAAAGTGGAAAACACATTAGATTTGACAACAAGAGGATAATACCAAATATGTTTGGTATACGTATTAACAAATATAACAAAGTACCGGAAGCCATTAGAAGAAAACATAGGGGCAGGAACCCAAACATCACTAAATATTAAATCAAGTGGGGCAGAAGTTTTGTGACCTGTAGGTCGCAATGACAGACATGACGACTTGCCTAAAGGACAAGCTTGACACTGAGCAAGAGAACGTCTAGAAGTACATATAATTTTATTGCCGGAAACTAACAAATTTAAAATGCGAGGGGTTGGATGACCCAAACAACAATGCTACAGGTTGGCAGTCGTGGAGATGCAAGGTAACCAAAAAGTTTGAGGAACTGACGTAGCAGAAGACTCAGAGAGGATATAAAGACCACCATTACTCTGACCGAAAAGGAGAACTTATTTGGTGATGAGATCCTTGATATAAACATAAAAACATGAAATTCAAAATAAACATGATTATCACGACAAAATTTTTGAACATATAACAACGATTTGGTAATATGAGGCACATGGAGAACATTAGCTAATGTAAAAATGCATTTTGGGGAATGTAACATAGTATGTCCTTACTGTCATCAACATGCAAAAAATCATTACCAAGATAGGGTGCAGAATTGGCCAGAGTTGCAACATCAGGTGTGACGTGTTGATTCGCGTCAGTGTCGAGGAACCAAGTCACAGCAGAAACATTCCCAACAACAAGGTGAGTAGAGGGCTGTTGGGTGCTGTTGTGAAACTAGGGACAACGGGGAGCTGTGTGACCAAAACTGGAGCATAATTGGCAGCGGACATGCTGCTGTCCAGACCACTGCCCAGCCCTTGAGTTGCACCTGGTCTGCTGCTAATTGTTTGGCTGCCAGTCTGCAGCAGATTGGCCCCTGTTCTGGTGAGTGTAGCGGTTGCTGTTGGGACGCCAATTACCTTGAGAGCGACCCCTGTTGTGACTGAAGTTTAAGCTGTGATGAGACATGGCAAGATGAGCAAAAGGTTGTGGTGTTGGCAGCAGTGGTGGCTACTGCGGCAGAGAAGAAGACAGCAGGGAGGGAGCGGCATCCATGGAATGAAAGGAGTTCTTGTGCAAAAATTCATGGGTAAGAAGGTGGCTGTGAAGATCAGCATATGACAGTGGTTCTACCTTTGTTATGAGACTCGTCACCAAGTCTTTGAACTCACCATGAAGGCCACAAAACATATAGAGATTGAGGTCTTCAAGAGACATGGGGAGACTAGCAGCGGCCAATTTGTCAAATAGCGATTTGGCTTGTTGCATGTATATAGTAACCGGCGAGTCTCCTTGTCGAAGGTCTTGAAAGGAGACATGGAGTTGCATGATGCAAGAATTAGACAGAGAGGCAAGCACTTTCTTAAAAGTGTATCAAACATAATGCGAGGTAGAACAATCTACCACGAGAATCAACACATCCACGGAGAGAGAAAGGAGAGTAAAGCACTTAAAATAAGTTGATCCCGTTGCTTTCAACGAAGAAAAGAAGGGCTAATAGCACAGGGAAGAACCAGCAGAACTCTAAAAAACATGAGATGGAGGACACGACACTGAGCCATCAACGAAGTGAAAAATACCTTGACTAAGGAGATAGGGCTTCATCTGCATTCGCTAATAGAGATAATTTGTATTTGTAAGTTTCAACAAAACAACTTGGTGGATGTTTGATAAAGGAATGATAGTTGGAGTGTGTGTTCCCATAAGGGGCAAAGGAACGACAAAAACTTGTGAGGAGAAATCAGAGACATGCTTTACAAGTGGAGGCTGCTGTTGGGGAGGAAAGACACCACCGACAGCAGCTTGTAGATGGCTGGTCGGCTGTGCTGCACCACCAGTGGTGAGGGAAAAGTCGGCGGCAACAGTAGAATCCATTTAGGAAAAGCAGAGAGGAGGTCGGCTATAATGGGGGAGAGGGAGAAAAGAGTTCTGACGGCAGAAGACTCTGATACCAAGTTGAGAATAATTAGGAGGCTTAACCTATTGGTTAGCCAACCCTTTCTATATATATTTGTATGCTAATATACAATAGTAATGGTGGAGGTTACCATACAAAAGTATGACTACAATATTTTTTATATACAATATTTCATATATAGTTACATTCTATAATAATAAGTATTTTGAATCAGTCATTTGCTTCCAACTATATATCCACCGACCATTTAGACATAAATTGTGAAATGGTCCACTGTGAACCAGCAATTCAACTATTTATTGGTTTCTTAACACTTCGTTTTGATAAAAATGATATGAATTTTCAATTAAACTACTTTCATTTATGCTAGCTCTTTTCTGCATGCTATGACATCATCTAGACATAAAATGCTAAGCCAAAATAGCGATGCTATGACAGCTCTTTTCTCCATATAAAAAGATTTTTAGCTGTAGCGAATAAACGTGAAAAGATTTTGAGCGGTAGCGCACTATCTAGCATCTTGTTGAGCAGAGATAAGAGAATACAGGGGCGCTCAGAAATAATCAAAGATTGGTTGAGGATGTTAAAAAAAAAAGCAAAAATTAAAATTTGATATTGACTGATGATGGCTCAATTAGCCAAGAAAATATAGTTTCTGAGACTTGCAGAACACATTGGCAAGGAGTTGATCAGCTGTAAAATCTATGGCGAACCACCCGGTTATATCCTGCTGATCCCTTTCCAAATACCATTGCTATATTTGTTGTGTTGTCAAGCCTGATATCTCCCTGGCAAATCCCAACCCCGTCTTTTGGTAGTTGTAAATTGCAGATGCACAACCACATCACTCAAGCTTGTCGCAGGCGCCATTTGATTTGCAAAGTCACTGGATTCAGGGAAGAGCCCCGAAATCCTAATCGGGCTATCACAGAAGGTCCCCGGCCTGCATGCACAATGCACAATCATGTTGTCTTCCATCAGACAAGATTTCTAAATTATATTGGGAATGTTCTTATGCTCTGGCTTTTGTTGTCAATCTCATCAGTTAATTGTTTTATTAATTGTTTGGTTAACAATTGTGGTATTTTATGATATAAGATTGTGTCTTTATTAACACAAATTTTTTTATGCTTAGGTTATTCTTGAGCTAATGGCTTTTGGAATTTCAGGTTCATATATAGGGGCTGGAGTGGAAATGGTACATTTGCAATTCAGATAGCTAAGCATCAAGGGCTTAAAGTGTTGTGACACAGCAGGTTCAGCCTCCACTTCGCATCCAGCTTCATTGGTTTTCTATGAAGTCATGCTACGCTAAGTGGCATATACTTTATTTCTTGATCATCAAGGAGTGAGGAAAAGCTAGCTGTTTGTGAGGATCTTAGAGCTGATGTATGCATCAATTACAAGATTGAGGACTTTGTGGCAAAAGGGATGGAAGAAACGGGTGGGAAAAGTATATTCTTTACAACTGTAGATGTAATAGGGTTTGTGCTTATAAATGTATCAATAGCACTGCCATACTTTTATTTTTAATAGCATTTTGTTTCTTAATGAAAACCCAAATTAATAGTTATTAACTACTAGATTTTTCTTTCGTATTTCAAGAATGATCTGGATTCATACTGGAAAAAATATTGCCTACAACATCCAGGGAGATTTAGATTAGTAAAGAAGTTGAGTTTGCTGGCAAAAAAGATACAAAACATAGAACCATGGGGTATTTGGTAACCAAGGTAAGAAATTAAAGGAATTGGAGGGTAAAATTAAGCAGTTAAAAGATTTGATGGAGTACCAGCACATGAATGAAGCCGAGAGAGCAGAGCTATTGTCTCTAAAATCTAAACAATGACTAGTTAGCAAGCATGTTAAATCGATCTGGAGGTAAAATATTGGTGTAGACTAGGTGATCGAAACATGAAGTTCTTTCGTATAACAGAAAATTTCAAGAAATCTCGTAACTGTATTGTGAAGATCTACTGGAGGAAAAGAGGGAGGCAAGAAAATATGCAGTGTTAGCTGGTCAACTGTTTCTCTGCTAAAAAATGCTGGTGGTCTTGGGATCGGATCTCCAAGGGATAAAAACAAAGCTCTAGTGTTCAAATGGCTATGGAGGTTTGGTTCGGAAGAGTCGAGCATGTGGAAGGATGTGATTAAAAGCATACACAGCACTAAATGCTCCAAAATTATTCCACAATATCAAATTTCAGGAACTGGAAGTACATGGTCTCGTATTGTTAATCATTGTGTTCCTGATAATAGGATGCAAGACATTGGGAATCATCAGTCTATGGTCCTCGCTGGTAATGATAAGAGGATTAAATTTTGGCTTGATGATTGGACAACTACCGGTAGCTTGACAGAACAGTTTCCTGCCCTATTCCGGTTATCCGATGATAAAGAAGCAAGCCTTGATAAGATGGGGATGTGGGATGGTCATGCTTGGTTCCGGTTATTCTCCTAGATTAGACCTTTGCGAGGAAGAAATTATAGTCTTCTAGACCAAATGACTATTATTCTTTTGATAGTGCATCTAAACAAAGATGCAGAGGATAGATTAGTTTGGAAAGCCAACTCTACGGGTACATTCTCGGTTCTCAGTCAAATCTCTATGTGGGCTCTTAAGTCTTAATCCCTCTATGGACACTAACTTCTCATTTACTAGGATCTGGAGAGGAATAGTCCCTGCTAAAGTAGAAGTATTCTGCTGAATGGCTATCATTAAAAAAATCAACACTCGTAATATGTTGGTCAGAAGAGTTATACTGGACATCTCAACTGTTGCTTGTCCCATTTGCTTAGTTGAGGAAGAATCGGTTGATCATATCCTTTTGCATTGTCACAACATTGGATAATTTGGTCTAGAATTATCAATTGGTGGGGCTTAGCATGGTGTTGCCCAAAGAACTTGGCAACCCTTTTCTCTCAATGGGAATCTTTGGTTTATGAAAAATTTTAGAAAAAAGCTTGGTTGGTGTTGTTCTTTTCAGTGACATGGTCTCTTTGGCTTCAACATAATGAAATATGGATGGTTCCTCTCTCGGGAAGCCAGACCCCTCTGGTATAGGTGGAGTCTTTTGAAATCATAATAGAATTCTTCTTGGTATTTTCTCCTTGTCAATTAGGATTTTAGACTCCAATGTAGCTGAGTTAAGAGCGGTTGTCAAAGCTATTGAACTATCAGCTTCTAATTGCCGCCTGCACCATAAACATATTATTATTGAATCTGAATCTGCCAATGTCATTAGATGGATGAATAACCCTCATAATAGGCCTTAGCTACATCATAATCTTTTCTCCTCTGTTCAGAGATTAGTTTCATGCTTTGGGTCACTCACATTCACTCATTCTCTTCGTGAGAGTAATCACATGGCAGAACAAGGAGTGTTCAGAAACGCTCTAATTTTGGTTTGATATACAAGTCTTCTATTTCTTTAATTTGTGGTTGCGGATCTTGGGGAAACTGGATTGTTTCTCAGGCAGGGTTCGGGCTCATGTTATATTATGATGGCAAGATGCAGGATCCTGTTTGGTGTGTGCCAATGATTGGTAGAATGCTCTGGTTCTGTAAAGGAGTTGAATCATCAAGATCTTTAGAGGCAATTTAAGCTTGTCAGATCTTTGTCTTGTGTGCAAATTCTTTGAAGTATAATCTAATGTTGCAAGTGTTTCCTGGAATTTAAAAAGCTCCTATTCATACAATTTTCTAGCCTCCAGGGTCTAATTTAGTGTGCTATTTTGATATGATTTCTAGTACAAGCAGTTCATGCTCATCCTACTGAGTAATTTTCCAGCTTCTTCCTTCAAGGATTTTTAGCAGGTTTTTATGTTTATTGCCTGGTGCTCCTGGATCTGTTAAAAGGCTTTGGTGCTATTATAATGGTCATTCTTGTGTTCGAGTAATCAATCTTGTTTCTTATAGATTGGTTGTTCTGGTTTCTCTGTTTTAGTGTGGCGGCGATCCTGTTCCTCAGCTTGTTAAGGTGCTAAAGGTTGATTTCTTGAGAGGCCATGGTTGGCCCCAACAAGTGATATCAAATTGTGTTTTGGTTAAGAAGAGGAAAGATGGAAAGAATTTGTTTTAATTCAAACCTAGAACAAGGTGGAAGTTTGCTTGGCAATTCAATTTTGTGTGGCATCAAATCTAATCTTTTGGCTGTTATTTTGGTTCTTTGGTTTTGTTGATCATTTCATTTGATAGATCTGTTAAACTCGAGCTGTAAGCAAACTTTCACTATAACATTTAACAGTTGTACCGACTGAATTTTTTCATTGGCGTAAGACACATATTCCACTACCAAAAAATCGGCAAAAACCAACGAAATTACCGACAGAATTTTTTCATCGGTAATTCTTACCGAAGGAAATGATTCCGTCTCCAACTCTGTTGGTATATACCGATGGAATACGTCCGTCGGTGATACGGTCGGTATATATCAACGGAATTAGTCTGTCAGTATATACCGACCGTATTGCCGATGGCCTATACAGTTTGTTTGGAAAGTTGCAACGATGTGGTGACGTGGATTTTTTTCAGATGAGTTTATCGACAAAATGACTGAGGGATTCAAACTAAGATAGCCGGACAGTGACGTGGCACTTTCACCGGTGAAATCACCGACAGAACCTGTCCGTCGGTGATTCCATCGGTAAAAGCCATTATATACCCACTTTGCCGACACTCTCTTCCTTTGTTTCTCCTTCTTCTTCCCCTTCTTCTTTCCCATCCCACCTCTCCCCTCCCAAACTGCAACCAACCACCCATCCCAACTCTCCACCCTTCTCAACACAAGCAATCAAGTTTCTCATACTTTTATACATGGTCACAATTAATATTCGTTCTTATGGATTTTATTATTTTTTGTAAGTAAATCTATCCTTTTTAGTTTTAACATTTAAATGTGAATTTTTTTTTTTTTTAGTATATGTATTTTGTTAACGTATGTACTTGTTTGATTGTTATTTGTCATAGAAACTTATAGTATGAATGTATAATTTTGTAGTTGTTATAGTTTGTTTTAGATTTTTTCAAATTACATTTGTTTGTAAATTGTTGAAATTTTGTTTGAATTACACTGAATTAAATGTGTTGTGATGAAATAAATAATACCTTGTTTAACTGGTCTGTTTTAATTGTTATCAATTCTATTGCAAAGTTGTGATTTCCGTAAATTTATATATGTATAAATTTGTATGTATGAACGTTGATAGTTGATAATTGATAATGAATATTTAACATAAGTGTTTTTTTAGTTTGTTAGATAATGTCGGGGAAAACCAATATTTTTGTTATGTTTTATAGAGGTTCAATAGAAGTTATGGATGATCGTTCATGGATGTATCGGGACTTACCCTAAGGATTGCGGAGGATGGATTATTGTAATGGTGTTCAGGGTTTTATTAATTTCACAACATCTATTCCGAGGAATTTTACTAATGGCAGTATTAGGTGTCCATGCAGGAAGTGTAAAAATTTAAAGTTTCTACATCAAGATGTTATAACGATGCATCTTCTAACCAAAGGGTTCATTGAGGATTACCTGTGTTGGTATGCACACGGAGAACTATTTGTTCTTGATGAGAGCATGGAAGAACAGGTGGTTGGGTCAACTTCTAGTGCTAGCAACATGCATGAAGTTGGAAATGAGAACAGTAATCCTTACAGGAATATGGGTATGGATGCAATGAGAATGAGTGAAGGTAATGTCAGGGAAAGTCCAATCGTAGAAGAAGAACCTAATGCAGATGCAGCAAGGTTTTTTGATCTGTTGAAAGATTCTGACGAACCATTATGGGATGGCTGCACGAACCACAGTAAATTATCAGCTGTAGCACTGGTGTTCACCATCAAGTCAGATCACGGGTTGAGTGAGGCCAGTTATGACAAGATTATCGAATGGGTGAGAAGCATTTTACCTGAAGGGAACAGGCTGAAAGAGAACTTTTGTGCTGCCAAGTCCATGATGAAACCCCTCGGTTTAGGATACCAGAAAATTGACATATGCCCTAACTTTTGCATGTTATACTACCTTGAAAATGTTGAGATGTCCAAGTGCATGACATGCGGGCATTCCCGTTACAAACCCAGAATTGGTAGAGGGAAGACTCTCGTGGCATATAAAAAACTTAGATACTTCCCAATCACACCTAGATTGCAGAGGTTATTCATGTCACCAAGAATTGTTGAGCACATGACATGGCACCAATCACACTAAGCGGTTGATGGAGTGATGGTGCATCCTTCTAACGATGAAGCCTGGAAACACTTTAACAGTGTGCGTCTTGGGTTGTGTACAGATGGATTCAACCCATTCGGGTCATTTGTTGCTCCTTATTCTTGTTGGCCGGTCATACTGACGGTTTATAACTTGCCACCGGGAATGTGTATGAGGCCAGAGTTCATGTTTTTATCTATGGTCATACCAGGTCTGAGCAATCCGGGGCGGAATATAGATGTTTGTCTTCGTCCGTTGATTGATGAGTTGACACAGTTGTGGTCCTCTGGAGCTTTGACTTATGACATCTCGAGGAAACAATATTTTGTTATGAGAGTGGCTTTGATGTGGACTATCAATGATTTCCCAGCTTATGGAATGGTTTCTGGTTGGAGCACGCATGGAAAGCTAGCATGTCCATACTGTATGGAGAACAACAAGGCATTCACGCTAGCAAATGGGGGTAAAGCTTTTTTTTTTACTGTCACTATCATTTCTTGTTGCCGAATCACAGGTACAGAAAGAACAGAAATGATTTCTTTGTTGGCAGAGTTGAAAAGGATGTTTCACCCCCACATTTTTCTAGTGAAGAATTGTATGATGTTGTGTCAGAGTACGGTGACATTGTGTTTGGTCTCCAATCAAGTAAGCAGAAGTTTCCTGGTTTTGGTTTGACCCATAATTGGGTGAAGCGAAGTATCTTTTGGGAGTTTCCTTATTGGAAGACCAATCTTCTCCGCCATAACATTGACGTCATACACCTTAAAAAGAACGTGTTTGAGAACATTTTCAACACCCTCATGGATGTGAAGGGGAAGACAAAGGACAACATGAAGGCTAGATTGGATGTAGTGGTGTTCTGTAACCGTAAAAATATGAAGTTGGTTGGGTCACGGGTCGCAAAACCAAGAGAAAGCTTCGTGGTAGAGAAAAACGCATAACTACTAGTCTACAAATGGCTTAAGAGTCTGCATTTTCCCGATGGACACGCCTCGAACATATCAAGGCTAGTTAATATGAAGTAATGCATATTATATGGAATGAAGAGTCATGACTGCCATGTGTTTATACAAACACTCATCCCATTAGCTTTTCGTGATTTGTTGCCAAAGGGGATATGGGATACACTAACGGAGATCAGTCATTTCTTCAGAGATATATGCTCCAGCAAGTTGAATGTTGATCACATTGAAAGGCTTGAAACAATATCGTCGAGACAATATGAAAACTTGAGATGATATTCCCTCCATCATTTTTTAACTTAATGGAGCATCTACCCATACATTTACCGTTTGAGGTAAAATTTGGAGGACCGGTCCAGTACAGATGGATGTATCTATTCGAGAGGTTAGATATTACAGGAGCTATGTAATTCATAATTAAATGTTTTTTTATTTTTTTAATTGATAATTTTTTATTATATATATACAGGTACTTGTTCAATCTTAAAAAAAAAAGGTTAAGAACAAGGCGCATGCTGAGGCGTCAATATGTGAGGCCTGTATTGTTGAGGAGATCTCAACATTTGTCTCTTACTATTTTGAACTTCATTTGAGAACGAGGATCAACCGTGTTCCACAGTATGATGATGGTGGTGAAGTGCCTTCAAGTGGGAACTTGTCAATTTCTCCAATCCTAAACGACCCACACCTAAAAATGCCGTGAGGGGAAAATATTTGTCTAAAATAGAGTTCAGATAAACACACAATTATGTCCTATTTAATTGTGATGAGCTGAGACCTTTTATTAAGTAAGTAGATGTTCGACTTAAACTTTGTCAAGAGTGTACTATTTATGTTTTGTGATACCATAAACTCATATAATTTGGAACAACCTTGCAGGCAACAACGACGATACTTACTGTCCAATAACACACAGCTGACCGAATCCCAGATCTTTCAATTACAAGATGAACAATTTACCACATGGTTTGGAACACATGTAAATCCTATCACAAACTCATTATCTCTTGCAATGTAATTAATTGTACGTCAATATTACATAATATCCGTTTATTGATTATTGTTGTATTTAATTTACAAGGCTTATCAAATGGGAGGTAGTGCTGCTATTTCACTATCTTTACTAAGCTTGGGCCCTGAAAGAAAAGTCAAGTGCTATAACGGGTATTTTGTCAATGGATATGTCTTTCATACTGAAGAATATGGGCATGAAAGAAAGACATACAATAACGGTGTTTGTATTAAGGGATCGACTTCTAGTGAGTTTGAAGTTGACTACTATGGTAGATTAGAAGAGGTCATCGAACTGCAATATCATAGTGAGCAAGGTATGACACAACTGACAGAGGAATCAGAGTAGATCCTCACTATGGTCTTGTTCAAATCAACTCAAAAGTTAGACACCGCAACGTAAACGACGTCTTTGTTTTCGCAAAGCAATGCCAACAAGTTTATTACACATACACCCCTTCATTTAGAAAGGACCGATCAAGAGTTGATTGGTTATCCGTTTTAAAAACAAAACCTAAGGGTCGTGTCGAGGTTGTTCAGGATGAGAACGAAGACACAAATGTGATAGATGAAGTCTTTCAAGCTAGTGAGTTGGTTGAACCATACCAAGTCGCTCCTTCGATTGACTTAGAAGAAAATTTGAATTTTCATGTTTTCAACGATAGTCTTGTTGATGTTGACGCAGAGGAGTTAAATGTTGTTTTGAGCTCTACTAGTGGAAAAGAGAATGTTGTTGAAGAAGATGATAACCACATTGAAGAGTGCGATGAAGCTGATAATAACAATTCAATTGAGGATGAAGATGAAAATTCTGACTAACTAAACATGTTGTAAAGCCTTATTTTTATAATGTAATATTTTGAAACATGAAATATTTATTCTTCTTTAATTGTCAGCTCTTGTTATTGTGTTATGTGTGCTGTAAGTTTGCAATTCAAGATTTTGTGAAGGGGATAGATAAAAAATTGACCCATATTGACGGTTTCACCAACAGAATATAACCCATCGGTATTTCACAGAGAGTTGAAAAACATACGGGATTGTGCCACAATCACCAACGAAATTTGACCCGTCGGTATTTCAAAGAGAGTTGAAAAAAATTTACGGGATTGTGCCACAATCACCGACTCACCGACAGCTTCACCGACGTACATCACCGACAGAGTCACCAATGGATTAAGCACATCCTGAAGCGCACGCATGTCAGATGCGTGGTCGGTCGGCATAATTATCAACGGATTTTTAGACGGATCAAAAAGTCTGGCGGGATTTTTGAATTTTTTTGGTGCAAATATCAATTAATTACCGACGGAATTTAATGCCACCAAAAACAATAAATGTCTGTCGGTAATACTGTCGGAAAAATTGATATATAAAACCCCCCCTCCCCCCATTTGGTTCATTTTTTCTCTCGGCTCTTCATCTCTATTTCTCTTCTCCTCTCTGTTTTTATTTAGTTTTTAGAAGACATTTTATTGTTTTGGTGGTAGTTTTAAACATATTAAAAGGTATGTATTCTTTTTTCTTTATCATTGTATTTTTTTTAATTTTAATTATGATTATTTTTTTTGGTGTTCTTTGTTTTGTGTATTGTTTGTAGTTAAAATCTTAAAATCAACACACTATTAAGGTAAGCATTTTTTATTCCTAAATTTATTTTGAATTGATATAGTGTTTTTTAGTTTTGTGTATTGTTTGTTTTGTGTTTAGGTTGTTTTGTATAGTGTTTTTTAGTTTTTTCATTTTATTTATTAATTTTATGATATTATTGTTTGTATTGCCATAATTGTTATTGTTGAATTTATGTTTTAAATATTAATTAATATATAGAATTAAATTTAATTTGTTTATCTTAATTTAGGATATTATTGTTTGTATTGCTATAATTGTTATTGTTGAATTTATATTTTAAATGTTAATTGAAATATATAATTAAATTTAATTAGTTTATCTTAATTTTAGGATATTATTCTATGTTATGTTATTTATTATTTTTATTAATTTTAATTGTTATTTATGAATTTGTATTGATTTTAGTTAAAAATATATAGATGTTGAATTTCTATAGATGTTAGGTTGTATATGTTAGGTTGTATAGAGTTGATTTTGCAATATTTGTAGGTATGAAAACTGTGGGTAGTCTCTAATATAGAGGAGATGGTGTCGAATTTTTTTAAATGATTGAATTTCTATAGATGTTAGGTTGTATATATGATGTTGCTGGAGTCAATTGGTCTGTGGTTATTGTAAAGATTTGCAGGTTTGAAAACTGTGGGTAGTCTTCAGTGTAGGGGAGGTGCTACCGATTTTTTTTTAAACAATCGAAGTTAATTATGTAATTATTCGTATAAATTTGTGTAGATGCTAGAATGAAATCTACAACACCTCGTCAGCAGACGGTTACAGCTAGTTCTTCTAGTAGCGAGGAGGACGTATCCTTAGGTGCTGATCACGGCGAGGAATTTGCGCCAACTTGTGATGTTGCCTCTTCTAGCGTGGTTTCACAGCGCAAAGGCGGTGTGCCTTTACAGCGGGATCAATTCACCCGCAAATACCAGGCACAATGGAAGGATGACCTCTCAATATAAGTTTGTTTAGGTTTTAGGTTTATATATATATATATAACTTTATTTATGAAAAACTAATTAATATTATTAATTTTATTTAATTTCAGGTTTACAAACATTGAGGCTGCAAGGGCTATAACATTGGCATTTAAATCGTCGATGGAGATTCCATTGTTTCAATAGAGCTAGGTTTCCAGACATTCTGAGTGGAAACCTAATATCGATGCAAGGTTTAAGCGATTTTGGGTCGGTGTTAACTTTTAATTTCCAGTTTATTTTTAATAAATTATTTTTATAATTTTGTATCTTGTACTATTTTTATTTTATATGAATTATATATATACACAAAACAAATTTGAATGGGATAGGGCGAACAACAATGTTGTGAGGAGGGTATGGGAGAATCACGCGGCAACTAGGAAACATAAAAAATAATATTTATTTTTGTTTTATAATTTTATGTTCCAAATTCTAATTTGTTACTATGGAAGTAGGTTGCATGATTTTTGGTCTGAAACCCAAAAAAAATCAAAAAGACATGCGAGGGAAAACGATCTTGAAGGATGGAATGAGGTAGCGGTTTGGCCTGAATTCAAACTGCCATTCAAATCGGGGGAGATATGGACGGCATATATTGAGCACATGACCTCAGAGCGGTTCTCACGGCGTTCACAGTCCGGCGCCAACAACCAAAACCGACAAATTCATGGTTCGGTGACCACGCACACTGGCGGATACGTCCCATTCAGTGCACATGCAAAGTGGATGGTAAGATTAATTTTAATGAAATATATCATTAATTAATTTGTCATTCCTTATAATATATTTAACTTGCAACCTATTTTTTCCTTACAGGCTGCGTCTCTTGGACGTGAGCCGAGTCCAATGGAGCTGTTTGTAGAGACGCATGTGCGGAGTCAAGACCGCCAAAAGAGGGTGCAGCAGTTCATGGACAACCGTGCTCAGCACTTCATGGTATGTTCATTCATTCATTTCATTTTGTAAGTTATTATTTTGTCGTCATCAATATATTGTCGAAACTGGCCTAACCCTTTTAGGCCAGTGTAGTGCACCATTACGATTTTGGAACTATGCTTTTGAATTATCGGTATATCTTATTAATCACATGTCTACTCTTGTTCTCCAAAATAAATCTCCTTTTGAGTGTATGTTTCGTCATACTCCTGATTATAGTTTTCTATGTACTTTTGGGTGTCTTTGTTTCCCTTTTTTGCATCCATATCATGCTCAAAAATTAGATTTCCAGTCTTCTCCATATGTGTTCTTAGGATATAGCTCATCCCATTTTGGTTATTGTTGTCTTGATTTAGAATCTCATCGTATTTATGTCTTTTGTCATGTTTGTTTTCATGAAAATGTCTTTCCTTTTGCGAATTTAAACAAGTAACACACTCACCAGTACCCTCCACACAACCTACACATCTTCCATCCTTGAACCCTCCTCCACTTTTTTAGCCTACTACTTCCCAAACCGGCCCCAACAGCAACCTAGTTTTACCCTCTGCCACACCCCAACAGATCACCCATTTGCCCACAGATTCTGCCACCCCTTCATCGCCGTCCAACACTGCCATAATGATCATTATGCAGGAATAGGTTCTCCATCACTAGATGTGCATGCTCTCAGGTCTGCTGCAGCAGAACAACCCAGTTCTGCTGTAGCTTCACCAGTGTTTGCAGTGCAGACCAATCCCTCCACTGATTCTCCGGCTGGTTTGCAACTATGTGTAGACCTCTCCTCGTATCCTCTTCAACACCTTCCAGGTACAGGCTCCTCTTCTCCATGTCCAACTGCTTATCAACATCACATGGTCCTTCGTCCTAAACAGCCCAAGACAGCACTGTCCACCGTAACTACCACAACCTCTACTACCTCCTTAAGCTAGGTAGTTTATCCTCCCACTTATAAGCCACTTATTTTTAATGATGCTAACAGGTATGAGGCGTGGCATAGTGCTATGCGTGAGGAAATTTAGGCCATACGCGCAAACAGAACTTGGACCTTAATGTCGTTTCACCCTTCAATGAATGTTGTTAGTAGTCGGTGGGTGTACAAGATTAAATGTAGATCTGATGGCAGCGTCGAGAGGTATAAGGCGTGTCTAGTTACTAGAGGTTTCACTCAGCAAGAAGGTATTAATTACTCCAAAACCTTTGGTCCTACCATCAAACAAGCGACCGTCAAATTAGTCTTCTCCATTGCAGTTTCATGTGGTTGGAAAATTCATCAGCTTGACATCCATAATGTCTTCCTCAATGGTGTTCTTGAAGAGGAGGTCTACATGAAACAACCTCCAGGTTTTGTTGATTCTACTTTCCCCTCTCATGTGTGCTGATTGTATAAATCTCTATATGGTTTGAAACAGGCTCCGCGGGCTTGGTACACTCGTCTGAATGATTTCCTGTTACCTCATTGTTTATCTTCTCTGTTGGTGCTGATATTTGTTATCTTCTGGTCTACGTTGATGATATTCTCCTTACGAGTAGTAACTCTCTTCTACTCCAACGCCTCATTTAGCTACTGAGCTCAGAATTTAAGCTTCGCGACTTAGGTTTTGTTCATTATTTTTTGGGTATTGAGGTTCAATCTACTCGTATGGATCTTATGCTCCGCCAGCATAAATATATACTTGACATCCTCACTCGAGCTGGTATGTTATCTTGCAAACCTGTTGATACTCATATCTCTACATCCAAAGCTACCGTTCTGCCTAATCCCTTGTTTTCTAATGCTACCCGCTTTTGTCAAATTATTGGTGCTCTTAAATATCTCACTTTTACGAGCTCGGATATTTGCTTTGTTGTTAACAGAGTCTGTCAGTTTATGTATGCTCCTACAGATTCTCATTGGGCTGCCGTGAAACGCATCTTGCGTTATCTTCGGGGTGCGGCATCACATGGCTTACATATTACTTGCAGTTCTTCTTTTGCCTTACATGGTTTTATAGATGCAGATTGGGTAGGCAGTGTTGAGGACAGAAAATCTACAGGTGGTTACCTTGTGTTTTTTGGTCAGACGCCGATTTCGTGGAAATCAGGCAAGCAACGCACAGTTGCTCGCTCTTCTACTGAAGCTGAGTACAAAGCCTTAGCCGATGGCACTGCTGAGATTATCCGGCTTCAGTACTTATTAACAGATCTCCAGATTCCGTCTACTTCTGCTCCTATTATCTGGTGTGACAACCTTGGTGCCACTTATGTGTCTGTGAATCCTGTTTTTCATACTCGCACTAAACATGTTGAGGTCGATTATGTTGAGGTCGATTATTATTTTGTCCGAGATAGAGTTGCAAAGAAGGAGATTCAGATTCATTTTATTTCCTCTGATGATCAACTTGCCAATGTCTTCACTAAGCCACTTCTTACTTCTTCGTTTACTGCTTTTCGTTTCAAGTTTCGGGTTGATCCTCCACACTCAGCTTGAGGGGGTATATTATAGAATGTACTTATATAGGAAATATTGTAAACACACTCTTGTGTGATAACCTCCACCAGTACTATTGTATATTGCCCTACACACACACACACACACATATATATATATATAGAAAGGGTTGGCTAACCATTAGGTTAAGCCTCCTAATTATTCTCAACTATTAATAATAAAAAGAGAGTGAAACAAGACATTTCCCAACAAGCTAGCTGGCTTATCATAACATCACTGAATTCTCTATAAATACCTTCCAACTCTGTCACTACAAAGACACAAAACCTTCTTTAACCTAATTATTTCATAGCAATAATTCTCATTATATTGCCATGGAAATCTTCACAAAGAAACTCACCTCTATTGATCTTGAGAGAGGATTGGTGCTACCACATGATTCTAACCTAGAACCCCTTCAACCTTTCCATGGAACCATAGAACTGTCCACCATAGTCGAGTCATCTGCCGGCACCCGTTTACGGGACCCGGTGACAATTCACTGCTCCACCAGATCAGGAAAGCTTGCATTTACAAGAGGTTGGTATGCCATTGCTCGCGATGCTGGCCTCAAAAGTGGAGATATTGTGACTTTCTATCAGGAGGTAAACGGGGAAGCACGGTACAAAATGAGGGTGAGAAATGTTGGTTGAAGTAAAAAAGAAATGTGACGGAAAGAGTGTCTTCCATACATGAAATTCCGAGTGTGCGTCCTTTTGTTTCTTCTTTGTTATGTCTCCTGCTATCTTCGTGTCTAGTTTCTGTACGGTATCAGCAGTCGAGAAAAACTATCCATATCCAGGAGTCGATATATAATTGTTCTTCTTCCTTTAGTTGGGCCACGTCGCAATGTCAGTTGAAGAATGTTTAGTTCATTTTTTATATGTATAATGATCACTTGTGTGTTCTTCTTCCTATGTATTAGTCTTCCATGATCACCTAATGATTTGCCATTTTTGCTCGTGCTTTGTCTGCTCCTACTATACTACATTGAAAACCAAAACAAAACAACACGGCAGTACTGTGTTATCCCATCTCTAGGAATAACTAATCCCCTCTGCTTATTGAGTTTGAAAGTCATTTCCAAAACTCTATATATACAAGATTTTCCCCAGGAGAATTTATCAGTGATTTTGGAAGAATATATAGATATATAAGAATTATGTTTTAATCATTAAAACTACTGTTAGGTTAGTATTACTTAAAACATCACTAAATCATACTGTTTGCAAGGAATTTCTTTAATTCTCTAACTGATCTCTCTATCAATATAAATATGGATAGAGAATAATTCAATATCAACTTATTGGTTAAAGGGAGAAAAAAAGAGAGTTGGTAAATCTCTAAGTCAGGTTATGTTTGGCATATCACCTTATGGCTATTTTAAAAAAAAAAAAAAAAGTTAAAATGGAGAGGTAAGTGGGTTAATAACCCGAGAGTTGAAAAATTGGCTAATTACCAGTCCTGTAATAGGATAATTAAATAACATGTTGCCACTCACCCAAGTTCATATGGGAGCCATGTTTTTGAAAAAATAACCGATCTTAGCTGAGTTTCGTAAGAATTATGTACTTAAATCCAATTAATTTAATAAGTTAATCCATAAATTGATTCACTTGATAAAAACTTGAGTGAATTGTGATTTTACATATAAAAATTAGAAAATAATACCATTTTAACTTTTAATAAACAAATTATAATATAAAATAATATTATTTTATTTTAAATTAACTTGGGTTGGTTCTTCTAAACCATAATCCAAGCCTGATCCAGGTACATAGATAACTATCCTGAGACATATTTTATTACTATACTGAGTTGATAACTATCCAGGTGCAACTTTGATTCTCCAAAATATGTCTCATGCATGCTGCGGCTTAGCCAGGCCTAGATTATGTGGGGCCATTTCGCTACTTTTCTTTACCTTTTTTTTTTGTTTCTTGGCAGACCTGTGATGGAGATGAATATATGCAGGGCTAATTTATATTCCAACGAATTTTGGAGTGCCATGGTTTGATTTATTATTATTTAATTGGATTATACCGTGTGACGGTGTGAGACAGTTGTGAAGTCAACTATAATTATGCTTTTGCCAATGTAATACAAGTGGATGACATATCAGAAACTTAACCCTAATTAAAAATTATTTGTTGAAGTTGATACACTTTTACCAATGTAATACAAGAAGACATATCAGCAACTTAACCGTAATTAGCATAAGACCCTGACAAGAAGACAAAATTAAAGCGCTTGCTACTAAAAGAGGGTACTGTTTGAGCTTTATGTAGAAATTGCGCCATTGGATAAGAAATTATTGCAAGCGAATATAAAACGTATTTTACAATATATTATAGAATGTATACTACGCAGGAAATATTCTAGGCCCTATTTTAGTGTTATATTCTTTACTTTAACTATTTTATATTGTCCTACACGTATAAATAGACACTACTAGAAATTCAGTTGACACTAACGACATTACCAATGGAATGATTTTGTCGGCAATAATTATTGACGGCGTCAATTCTATCTGTACTTGTGTCGGTCTATATCGACAGAATGTTGCTGATTATCGACAGCTTGTAATCCGTCAGCAATTTGGCCAGTATGTACTGACGAAGTAATTTCATTGATTGTTGCCAACCGAATTTCATACGAAATATATAGATTTTTGAAAAAGAAAAGTTGTTTGATGAGATGGTTTTTTTGCAAGTGATTTTACTAACGAAATGACCGAGGGATTCAAACTGAGATCTCCGTACAGTGACATGACCCATTCACTGTTAGAATTACCAACGTATTACCGACGGTTATACTAACAGAATGTGGTTGTCGGGGAGCCCATCGGTAAAAGCTAATATATCCCTACACTGCCAACCCTGTCCTCCCCTATTTCTCCTTCTTCTTCCACATTCCAACTCTCCCCTCCCAAACTACAAACAACCACCCCCCTAAAAATATCCCCATCTTCTCAACACAAGTCATCTTTTTTGTACTTTTGTATGTGGTCACAACATTCATGCTCTGATTTATTGTGGATTTTATCATGTTTTGTAAGTAAATCTATTCTTTTTAATTTAAACATTTAAATGTCAATTTTATAATTTTTAATTGGTTTTTTTAGTATATGTATTTCATTAGCGTATGTACATGTTTTATTGTTATTTGTCAAAGAAACTTGTAGTATAAATGAATAATTTTGTAGTTGTTATGGTTTGTTTGGATTTTGTTAAATTGTGTTTGTTTGTAAATTATTGAAACTTTGTTGAGTTACCGAATTAGATGTGTTGTGATGAAATAAATAATAACTTGTTTAATGGGTCCGTTTTAATTTTTATCAATTATATTGCGGAGTTGTAATTTCTGTAAATTTATATGTGTATAAATTTATATGGACATTGATAAGTGTTAATGAATATTTAAGAGAAGTCCTTTTTTAATTTGTTGGATAATGTCGAGGCAAACCAATATTTTTATAAATTTATTTACTTAACATAGTTAATTAATACATGTTGTCATCATGATTTTATAGAGGTTCGATAGAAGTCATGGATGATCGTTCATGGATGTATCGAGACTCACCCCAAGGATTGCGGAGGATGGATTGTTGTAATGGGGTTCAGGGTTTTATTAATTTCGTAATATCTATTCCGAAGAATTTTACTGAAGGTGGTGTTAGTTGGCCATGCAAGAAGTGTAAAAATAAAAATTTTCTGCAACCAGATGTTGTAACAATGCATCTTCTAACCAAAGGGTTCATGGAGGATTACCTGTGTTGGTATGCACACGGAGAACTATTTGTTCCTAATGAGAGCATGGTAAAAAGGGTGATTTGGTCAACTTCTAATGCTAGCAACGTGCATGGAGTTGTAAATGACAACAGTATCCTTATAGGAATATGGTTATGGATGCAATGAAAATGAATCAAAGTAATGTCAGTCAATATCCAATCGTAGAAGAAGAACCTAATGCAGATGCAACAAGGTTTTTTAATATGTTGAAAGATTTTGATGAACCATTATGGGATGGTTGCACGAACCACAATAAATTATTAGTCGTAGCACAGGTGTTCACCATCAAGTCAGATCACAGGTTGAGTGAGGCTGGTTATGATAAAATCATTGAATGGGCGAGAAGCATTTTATCTTAAGGGAAGAAACTGAAAGAGAACTTTTATGTTGCTAAGTCCATGATGAAACCCCTCGGTTTAGGATACCAGAAAATTGACATGTGCCCTAACTTCTGCATGTTATACTACCTTAAAAATGTTGAGCTGACTGAGTACATGACATGTGAGCATTCTCGTTACAAACCCCGATCTGGCAAGGGAAAGACTCTCGTGGCATATAAAAAACTTAAATACTTCTCAATCACACCTAGACTGTAGAGGTTATTCATGTCATCAAGGACTGCTAAGCACATGACATGGCACCAATCACATAGTGTGATTGATGGAGTGATGGTGCATTCTTCTGACGGTAAAGCATGGAAACACTTTAACAGTGTGCACCCTCACTTTTCAGCTAAATCAAGGAACATGCGTCTTGGGTTATGTTAATTTAATTGTAAATTTGTTAGAGTTTATTTTCTTCTTTTTTCCAAGCATTTTGAGTATATATTATAGTTTGTTGATTTATGTTAATTTAATTATTTTATAATTTTATAAAATGAATTTTTTTAAATAATTACAGATGAAATTACCGATGGTATTTTTCGAGGGATATACCGACGAAATGAAGCGGGTATTGTTTTTTACGCGTCGATCCTCCACCCTTATCTTGAGGGGGTATATTATAGAATATATACTATATAGGAAATATTATAGGCACTACTCTAGTGTTGTATTCTCTACCTTAACTATTATATATTGCCCTACACATCTAAATAAAATTTTTTTGACTAAACTAAGGGTTAAGCCTCCTAATTATTCTCAACTAAACATTTTGAAAGACGTTACAATAAATTTGTGAGAAAAAAGTTAACATCCGGATGAATTATGCTATATAAATTAATACGATGTTGTTTTTATGTTCTTATAAGTTAAGCATAATTATAATTGACTTGACATCTGTCTCAC
>Ga0325410_1001078_pt1 | contig 29821 bp, 10 predicted proteins | sample PopdelMetagenome_16_FD_206182 | JGI IMG/M metagenome (GOLD analysis project Ga0325410, IMG submission 206182) | Populus deltoides microbial communities from Bellville, Georgia, United States - Xylem-PdIQD-R3 | ecosystem: Host-associated > Plants > Phyllosphere > Stem > Wood/Secondary xylem...
TTACTAACCTCCCTTTTTTTTTTTTTTTTTTTTATAAAAACCCCCCCCCCCCCCCCCCCCCCAATTTTATCTGTTATTGTTTAGATTTTTAGAGATTGACAACCAGTATTTTTTTCATTCTTTTTATATGATGTGGAGGTCGTTAACTTTTTTTTAAAAAAAATACACTAACAATGCTTTGTCATCATTTTTTTACACTTTAACAAATCAGGTCGACCCACAACGAAATGTGGGCAAGCTATCTATTTTTTTTTTCTAAATGAAGAATCTAAATAAAAAGACAAAGTGATTTCTCCCACATTATATATGTTTAGTGTTTGTTTGATAATGTAGTCCAACATATATTTTTTTAAAACATATCACTTAGAAAAAATATTAAAATAATTATATATATATATATATATATATATATATATATTTATTTTTAACATAAAACACATCAAAATCATCCCCAAAAAAAAAAATTACTGGCAAAAAGGCCATTGTGATATATCTTCCAGCCGTACACAATTTTAAAACACTTTGAAACGCCTTTTCAAATATAAAAATAAACGATGCCTTAGCATAGAGTAAAAGGATGAAAGGTCACATTTATAATTTTTATGTCCCTTTTACTTGAGTTTGGTTGAAGTTCAGAAGATGAGAAAGTTTCTCGAAGGTTAGCATTTGACTTAAAAAATGGGGTTAAGTGTTAAGTTTGCGATGAGAGAGGGGAAGGAAATTTTAAATGGGGAGAATCTTGAAGTCCTGTACGTGTCCTTTCCATTTTTTAATTTAAAATTATTTTTTTCATTCACTTATATTTCAGATCAAATATCCCTTAACACTTAAGCCACTCAACACTTTTTATATATTTAATATTTTCATTAAATCTTAATTCTTTAACGTTTTTTTTTCCTTCAAATTTTAACTTTATACCAAACACAAGCTTAACGAGGAGCTTGCCATAAAATCAAAGGAAGAGAGAGTAACCCTAAATCCAACCAGATGTCAAGATGATTAATGTTGTGATTAGAGTGTCTGGAAAATGAAGAAGAACTTGTATTTTTTAAAAATTTAAAATTAATATTTTTTTATGTTTTAGATTGTTTTGATATCCTGATTTTAAAGATAATTTTTAAAAAATAAAAAAATATATCATTTTAATGGATGAAAAATAAAAAATAGGTGCTGATATTTATTTTTTTAAAATTAATTTTGATACAGGTATATGGAAATAATCTTGAAAAAATAATAATTAAAAAAAATCAATTTTTAATGTAACGCCTTTTGAAAACCAGTTAGAAACTCTGAAGTCCGTAGAGTATTAGACGTGCTATTGATAAAAAGAGTCTATAAAACCAGGGCAGGAAATGTTGAAAACCCACTTACACTAGCCAAAGAAAAACTTGGAGCCGCCTTGTGAAAGGATACCAATCAATAATCACAAACCCTCAAACGGAGAAGAAGAGGAGACCAAGTTCTGGGAGGAGGGGGCGTAGGTAGGCCCCATATTACCAGGCGACAACAAGCCTGTTTGACAGTGCCCCGTCCCTTGCTTTCTCCTCTCTTCTCTTATGCTGATTATTCCTTCTTTTCTTTTCTTTTCTTTTCTTTTCAAGGGATGAGTGTTGTTAATGTGAAGTCCCTCCAAAACTCTTCGTCCAAACCAAGAGACAAGTAGACAACCCAACAAACACACAACACAACAGAATTCAGAATCCAAAGGTACAAAAAACTGATGACACTGATGGAAAGAAAGTACACCAGCAAACCAAAACAAAGCCAACCAATTTCTCTACGTTTTTGACACACACAGACATAATGCTCTGCTTTGGTATTATAAATCTCTCTTTTTTCTAGTTCTTCTTCCTGTTCTTGTTCTAGTTGTTATAGAGAATATGGACTGCTGGTCTCCTCTCACAATGGATGATGAATTTGAGAAGCTTGTAATTCGAATGAACCCTCCAAGGTGAATTTCCTTTTGTTTGCTTTTAATTTCATTTAATGTGCGAGTTTTTGTTTGAATTGAAAAGGATGGTTGTGTTTTCTTGAAATTTTCACTTCTTGAGCTCAAAGTTCAGATTTTTTTAAGGATTTGGCAATATGCGTGTGTGATATTGTTTCTTGTCTGTGTTTAATTTTGCAGGGTTACAGTTGATAATGCCTCAAGCAGGAAAGCCACTTTGATTAAGGTGCTTGATTGAATCATTTGGATGTTATTGGTTCGTTTTATGAGCTTTTGTGAGTTCAAAGTCTCTAACTTGATTTTGTTTTGTTGATAATTTCAGGTTGATAGTGCTAATAAGCGTGGTAGTTTGTTAGAGGTGGTTCAGGTCTTGACTGATTTGAATCTTTTAATCAGACGAGCTTACATTTCTTCAGATGGAGAATGGTTCATGGATGGTTAGTTTTTGTCCTTTGCCTTTTCATTCAAGTTTGGTGGCTCCGTAAGTCAATTAATTGTTGTTGATTTTCTCGTCTTAAAATGGTTCTTTTGCAGTGTTCCACGTTACAGATCAACATGGGAATAAGTTATCCGAGGATGATGTGGCTGAAAGAATTCAACAGGTAGGTCTGCTAAACTGGCCTCCATTTTAACCAAAACTGGAAAATGAAAATATTTACATTTATAGTTTCCATGTGAAAGTGGAATTAAAGAGACTTTAAAGCATATGACTTTGGTGCTGAGTCCTGACTTCTTTTCTAAATGTTTTATGCCCTAATGGAGCCTTAGCTCCAGCAAGTGCCTCTGTGTTTTTAGCCTTTTCACCCGTCATTAAATTTTGACAAGAATCCGAGAGCAAGGCCTCATTTTTTGTGCACATTTTTAGACTATAGTACTTCTGTTCTCTCTGAATTCCAATTTTTCTTTCAAAAAGGAGGTAGAGAAATTCATAGAGAAGTTCAAAACTGTTGAAAACCCTTGGTTAGATATATTAATGTCATGGAAGGAACAGACAAGTCAAATTGTATAGAATTCCAGATGCAGTGAGGAAGTCACTGGGCACTTCTTTTTGTGGATCCAAGTCCTTTAAATTAATTATTCTCCTTAGTTTCGCTCAAGGAGATAATGAAAGGAGCAGACGAGGAAGAAATGGTGGCTGTTGTTTGGTCTCTACTATGAAAGTTTTACAACAATATGTGTGGAGCCATGTAAGTCTCAAGTCATGTTCATGAATTAATTTACATGTCACAGTCACTGGGACCAAGAGGACCAAGCTTCCGATCCTTGAGACGGTCTGTGGATGTGCAAGGAGCTGCGGAGAACACAACTATTGAATTGACAGGAAGAGATCGACCAGGCTTGATTTCAGAAATTTTTGCTGTTCTCGCTGACCTCAAATGTAATGTGGTGGCCTCAGAAATATGGACCCACAATTCAAGAATGGCATCTGTCGTTTACATCACTGATGAGGCTACTGGATTGCCAATTGATGATCCTGATAGGCTCACTAAGATCAAACAACTTCTCCTTTGTATTCTAATCGGTGATAGAGATAAACGAAGTGCCAATACAGCTGTGTCCGTGGGTTCCACTCACAAGGAGAGGAGGCTGCATCAGATGATGTATGCTGATCGTGATTATGACGTGGATGATGCAGATTGTAGCTCAGCAAGTGAACGCAACCGTTTTGTAACGGTGGAAAACTGTGTAGATAAGGGTTACACTGTTGTGAACTTGAGGTGTCCAGACCGGCCGAAGCTAATATTTGATACAGTGTGCACATTAACTGACATGCAATATGTAGTATATCATGCAATTATCATAGCTGAAGGACCGGAGGCTTGCCAGGTTACTCTTTATTCCTTCAAGATATGCATTTAATATTTTTCTGTTCTTTTTTTTTTGACCAAACAAATGCTTTTAAACATTGCTACGAAGGATCTCATTTGTTACTTTTAATACAGGAGTATTTTATTAGGCACATGGATGGGTCCCCAATTAATTCCGAAGCAGAGAGGCAAAGACTAATTAATTGCTTGGAGGCTGCTATTAGGAGGAGAACTTCTGAGGTGCAGATATGCTCAAGCTAGTTTGATTTTAATGCTAGTTTCAAACTTGTCAACATCTCACTTGTATTTGATTTATTGAACTGTCTTGATGCAGGGCGTAAGATTGGAACTTTGTTCTGAGGATAGGGTTGGCCTTTTGTCTGACGTGACTCGCATTTTTAGGGAAAACGGTCTTTCAGTCACTCGAGCTGAGGTTACTACCAGAGGTTCCCAGGCTGTGAATGTTTTCTTCGTCACTGATTCATCAGGACATCCAGTGAAGAGTGAAACTATTGAAGCAATTAGAAAAGAGATCGGCTTGACTATACTTAATGTGAGTGATGATGCTTACTCGAAGTCTCCGCCCCAGGAACGTGGGTTATTGTCTTTAGGTAATATCTTTCGATCAAAGTCAGAGAAGTTCCTTTATCACTTGGGTCTAATAAAGTCAAATTCTTGAGCTGTTCAATGGCTAAACTAGGCTGGTCAGCCACGTAAATGTTGGATAGTTTGACTTAGTTGCACAGGTTGTTCCTTAGAGCTTCAGTTCACTTCCCTGTTGATCTTGGACGAGGCATCAAAGTTGCAATCAAATTTGAATTCGTAAAGCTTGTTGTAAATATCTTGTTCGAGCTTCCTTGTCCCATGTGACTTTGTAAATATTGTTATACTGGCTCAAAAACTTCATCCAAAATGCAGCGCTGAGGGTCATTCTGCGTGATGGTTTAAGCGCTATGATCAACATGATTTGCATTTTGGATCCTGATGCTATGTAAAGGCTCCTTTAGTGCAGGATGCATTGCAGATTTTATTTTATTGGATCATTGAATTTGAGAGTGGTGATTCCATCGCACAGCTGTGCATTAATTTGATTGTATATTTCATTTGGTCCCTCTCTTAGCATTTTTCTCATTAGCAGGTAACTCATGAATAGAGAGCAGGCGCTACAGTGTTGAAGATTATATTCGCCTAGCAACATTATGGCCTAGGCATACAAATATCTATTGGTGGGATGTTTTAGTTGTGCTTTCGCCTACCAAGAGTATACAAAATGGTGATGTGTAATGGGACAGGGAAGTTTGATAGTGGTTCAACTTAATTCCCTGTATGTATATAGTAATAAGCCATCAAGATTGACTTTTGCTGCAATTCCGACTAAAGAAAGTGCCTAGTGCTCATGACTCGATAGAAGTGGGGTTGTGGTGGTGACATGCCTTGATTCAGGGCTTTCCTGAAGCGACACCTTCAAGTGCTCACGAGTAGGTAAGGGGCACTCCAAAAACGGTACACCCCAAACTAATCCCTCTTTTCCATGTGGAACAAGTAATGTGGGAACCCATCATTTCAAGGCCAATTTGCATTCCTGAATATGGCATGTTTTGAGAAATCTGTGAAAAAACTTGTTCATGATTCAATTTATCCAATGCTTTAATTTGGTTTCTTCTGTACATCCATTTATAATTGGAGAGGGGCTGAACATGAAAGTCAAAGCACGATATAAACTAATATGATTAAATACCAGTATAGATGATTGATTCTATACTTCTAGCTTTTGATAGAGTTTCAATTTCGGCCCTTAAGGGGTTGGAGTTGGATCATTCCACAGCGAGGAAAACTTTTAACGAGTAATTGATCAATCCTTAGATCATGCATGTGAAAGACAAATAACATAATTATGACATAGGAAAAACTCTCAAATGCAGGCTCGGCGATTGGATAAGAACGGGAATCTAAAGTCTAAAATCATAACGATGCAAATAGGAGACTTTGTTAGTGACTTCGTAATCATTTCGTAATTAAGACTTTCTTATGAAAAAAGACAGCAGAAAAGTCACCGACAGAATCTCAACGGGGGAGGAAAGATATGTAATTCCACATCCTGCAGCACCTCATTGATGTGTCCCTTTCCCCTTTCTGATTTATAGTTCTTATGATTATGATACCTGCATCAGCAACGTAAACGTGGCCGGATAAGGATCTCACAAACGTCAGCCGCCAGTACATGTGGGGTCCTTTTCTGGTGTCGTGGGACCCTGTTTCGCCGTTTCGAACGGTGGCGGGTGGCGGAAGAGGACTGGATCCTTGAACGAATAGAATAAAATGGGAGGTCTCACAGTTGAGATACTCTATAAATCCTCCTCGAAGCACGTAAGTTGAGGAGATGGAGTGGTAGAATTTTTGAGACAAAATCATTACGACTACTGTATCATGCATTACATTATTATTACGTTTACAATGTAAGAGACGAGTGTTGCTGGCTGCTTACTATGCAGAGTATGGAGATACGTAGTCAAATTTAACATGACAACATCGAACAGCTGTTGTACCTGGCTACAAGTATAGTATTAAAATTGATTTTATTATCTTCATTGTTAATTAAAAGGAAGTTTTTTTTTTAATCTTGTTTAAGTTTCTTGTAAGCATAAGACATCATTTTTTTTATTTAAATGTTGTGTCGCATATATATGTCAATATATAATATATTGACATATATGATATTTAAATTTTTTTCTTTATTTAAAATTGTTAGGAAATAATAGATCGGCATATGTCAATATATAATATATTAGTATTATTTTTATCTAATATAAAGATAAGAAAACCAACATATATAATATTTTTAGAAAAATATATACAAAGTCATGTCATACAATAATCAAATATAACAAACATGAAATTTTTATTATAAAATAGAATAGCATAAAAATAAATTTATTTTCAATGTGTGCTTCCGAACACCAAAAAGTATCTTCTATCTATTTTTTATAATATGGTCAAACATAAAAAAAATATATATAATTTTCTTAGAAATGGTTTTTATATATAGATTTTTTTCCAAAGAGTTTTGTCTCCTTAAGTTTATCAATCAACGCTCCTTCTAGGCTTTCAGCTACCACAAGTTTTGTTTTTTTTAAAAAATATATTAATATTAGCAAACACAAGTTGATAGAAAGTGTCGAGAAATACCCGACTAAATGCTTGGCTATGAATTATTTAACGACAATTATTAAAACAAAACATCATCATCAACAACAACACATGATGATAATAATAATAATAATAATGGTCATGAAAGTCACCCCACGAGAGAGGCGACGTCGTCGTTGGCGCAGTCATAATTAACAAAACACCAGTAAGCCAATTCCTGACGTGTTAAAGATGGAGACAACGTTTGCAACTTGCGGTCATGACATTTTACTTGACGTACCAAAACTAAACATTCGATGTCTGAATGATTGATGTGAGTTACATTGGTGGTTTTCTGGTGGCTTCATGGAGCTTTTGTATCCTAAGGCCCTACTCGGGCACAGGTTCATCGCAAACCCAGCTGTGAACTCTGTTACTTTTAACCCACTTCCAGTTTATTTTAGTGTTCTTGGTGGTAATTATGCCTCACTTCCAGTTTATTTTAGTGTTCTTGGTGGTAATTATCGAACAAACATTCAAAACACATTGATTTGGATCGTCACTTTGTGAGAGAATTGGTGGCTTCGAAAAAACTTCAGATTCACTATGTTCCAACTAATCTCTCAATTACAGACATGTTTACCAAGAGCCTTGGTCGATCTGCTTTCATTTTTCTTCATTCCAAGCTACGCATTTTGGACAGGCTTTAGAGGGGAGGGTATTTCAGTTATACAAGGATCCAAAGAATCCACCTCAAATCATGTTTGTGACAACTCCTTGACTGTAGGTGATAATATCTAGTATTTGAATTTGTATTTATTTAAATATATTTTATTATATAACAGAATTACTATACACCACAAAGAATTGTACGGTGATTTCATAGCCTTTTCACTGCTATTACCTTGGAATCACATCCCAAGTCCTCTCTGAACACTTGAAATAAAAACCATCGACATGCCATCATGAGAACATTTAAAACAAAGCTGTGGAAGTTCGGATCAAATAATGAAAATGATATGCTCCAACAACCATGTGATTATTTAATTTTTTTTCTATCCGAGAAACAACCCTTTTTGCTCAAGCTTTCTAATGAATACAAGTGAAGAAAGAAACTTTTTCAGAGGTTAATTCCATACTCGATTAACGAAAGCCCTCCAAATGGGGTAGACTACTCTCATGTTCGATGTTGAGGAGAAGGGATGGATAGAATTGATAGCATCAAGCTTCATTCATGGGAAGCTCACCACTTTCAAGGATCACCACTCTCTTTGTGGGACGGTCTCCTCTGTCTGTCTCTTGTGACTCGATCAATTTAACAATGTCCATGCCTTCCAAAACTTGACCAAAAACAACATGCCTCTGATCTAGCCATGGAGTCTGTCATTTCCCGTGAACAGAAAAACAAAGAAACATGTGTCAAGCCATTTAAACGTGGCATAAATCTGCAAAGATTTGACCACTTGACAAAGCTTTTAACTAGATGGAATTGATCAACAAAATCAATAAGCATTTGTAGAACATAACCTGTCTCCATTAGTGAGTACTAAAAACCACGTTAGCTATAACAAATAGGTGCTAAGCCAGCATGAAAATGGAAGCTACTCTAAGAGAATGGAACATTGTTGGTGAAATTTAGATGATATAAACCATCAGCTACCACAAACAAAAAAATGCATTCCAGTCTTCAAGACCTACATATACTATCTAAATGCAGGTATGGTCAGCAAGAAGTTGTGTTAAATATAGACTAATTCTGCTTTCTTTGTAATGGCCACGTTCCATACAGAAAAGCCTGGCAGGCAAAACCACCTGCATACTTTCCAGCAGAAAAAGGGGGGTAACCCGGAAAATACCCTGCTGAACTTTTTATCCTAATCCTCTTTCCTTCTGGGGAGGTGTTAAGTTAAACCCAATTTAACAACAATTAAAATTTTTTAAACCTACCCCCCCCCCCCCCCCACAAAAAAAAAAAAAAAAAGAAAGAAAGAAAGAAAAGAAAAGAAAAGAAAAAGAAAAAGAAAGGCAGAATGTTAAAGTTGGCTTCAGAAACAACCACCTATCCTAATTCTATTGATCACTTCTCCAGTATACCTCAAATCAAGTAACCATGACAATTTATTTTATACCATAAACACCACCAAACCCAGCTAGTAGCAGGGACATTAGCTTCCTAACATGGCAAAGAGAGAGACCCTGGGAAAATTTAGTACATATAGGAATTATTTTCCTTCTTTAATCTCTCTATTTGAGATTCTGCACCGATTATATTAAAAAAAACACATCAAAGATTCAAAACATTCTCAGCCAAATCGAAGAAACTGTAACAAGAGGATATCACGTGTTTGTCTGCCCAGCCACAAATGACCATGCCTCTACACACATGCATGAGGAATATGTGTCTAAATAAAATGACAATATCTACCTTGACAGTGCAGATGAAAAATTGGCTTCCATTGGTGTTGGGCCCTGCATTTGCCATACTAAGAATTCCTGGTCCAAGATGTGACACTGCAAAAGATATGATATTTCATAATTAGGCATGCAGGGGCACATAGATAAAATATACAACATCCAACACCAAAATTTAAAAATGATGACCAGGAAGAATCAATCACTCATATGGGGAAGTTTCAGTTCAGTGACTGCTCAATCTCAGACACGAAGAGAGTGAGAGATGGAGAAGCAATCATCTGTCTTCAACCAAGGAAACATCCTAGGTGAGATTTACAGTTTACTGAGCATGGGTTTCCAAACTAGTACAATAGATAATGAGAAGTATCAACTTACACTTGAAGTTTTCATCTTTAAATGTACGGCCGTATATGCTTTTACCTCCAGTGCCCTGCAAGTCTTTCCAAATATCAGAATACAAATCTAATTGAAAACGCTTACAATACCCCAAGTACAAAGCTAGTTGGCAGTGGCACAGATGCATGTACAAGATATAACATGAGCTTGGAATATCATTGACAATGTTTCATTTCTTAACAAACACACGGAGAAACAAAGGGGAACAAAAGCATAGAAATTGAATAAAGAGCAAATTTCAAGGGTCTCATACACTGAACAACACACCTCCTGCACTATTAAGAGAATTATTCAATAGGAACTTGAAAGATGAAAACGTTTAGGAGGTTAGAAAATAGAGGTGGAAATTAGACATTGAAGTTCTCATAGCATACCAGCTCAAAATTCTTGGTTTGTCATTGGATATTAAGCCAATTACTATTTCTAGCAAGCCAATAAAAGGAGGTGACGATTGCCTTTAAAAATAACAAAGGGGTCAAATTTGCATCGAGTTACAAAAACATATTTGTTACTATTTTTTTAACCTATTCAGTTTATTTATGTTATATATAGGTTATATAGGAGTTAAATAAGTGTTTTCATTAATTTTTTCTGATGTTTTATTTCGAGTCTCCGTATCGTCCATATTTTGCACAAATTCGTTTTGCTACTTGCGAAATCATAATATTAGTTTTGTTTTGCTTGTTTTCAGTAACTTATTGATTCTTGATTCACTTTATATAATTTTTAGGAGAATTATTCGATAGGAACTTGAAAGATGAAAATGTTTAGGAGGTAAGAAAATAGAGATGGAAATGAGACATTGAAGTTCTCATAGCATACCAGCTCAAAATTCTTGCTTTGTCATTGGATATTAAGCCGATTACTATTTCTAGAAAGCCAATAAAAGAAGGTGAAGATTGCCTTTAAAAAAAACAAAGGCCTCTAGCACGGCAAATTAGTTGGTATCTTTGACTGTATGTATACTTAAAATTTACAAAACAGGGATTCAAATCTCAGCTAACTAACAAAAGAATATCCTTTTAGTTGAGATGCACCCAAAAGTGTGAAGAGAGAACTCACATTTCCTTTGTCAAAGTCCCCTCCTTGAATCATGAAATCTTTGATGACACGGTGGAAAGCAGAATTTTTGTAGCCGAAGCCCTTCTCTCCTGATCAAAATACACAATTGAAACCAGATTTAAGAAAATATTCAAAGCATTGATGTTTAGAAAAGAAATAACTGATGGATAGTATAGATCTTAAGTTCATATGACAACCTGTGCATAAAGCACGGAAGTTCTCCACCGTTTGTGGCACATCATCGCCATATAACCCAATGACGACTCTCCCAACAAGCCTCCCTACCGGATTCCCAATCCCTATATCAAAATACACTTTGTTGGTCACCTTTGACTGTAACTCTGCAACCTGAAATTTTTTTTAAGAAAACAATTCAAGACATGGGTATGCAAAACCACATACAATTCAAACTTCATCAATCCAAAAAACTAATTCCACATCAAAACCATCACAAAACAAACTCTAACACACATTTCACATAGCAAATCAAATTTTCTGATCCCAAATTTGTTCCTTGAACACAATGAACAGTTGCGTATATCTCTAAGTGCTCAAAATAGTCGTCAGAACTCAAGAAAGTTTTTTTTAAAAAAAAATTCACTAAAATCTAAAAAAATCTCACTGTCCAGGTCTCAAACAAAAAAAAAAAAAAAACTCTCAATCAATTGAACCGATAAAAACCACGTTATAAACCAGAAACATAGAATAATCCCAGAAAAAGGGGGGAAACCTGCAAAAACCCTAACCTCTGCACTAGCTCGAACGGAGCTGAGAACACGGGATTTCTTCGGAGAAGAGGTTGTAAGAGAAGCAAAACGAAGCGGACCCGAGAAGATGAAGCTCGATGAAGACGAGGAAACATTTGACGGTAACACATTTCTAGTGGGAAACCTCACAGCATTACACTGGGTGGATCTTACTGATTTTACCTGCAACACAGTATTTTGTGGAGTTGATAGTGAGCCCACATTTGTCTGCAAAAAAAAAAACACATTTTTTGGTTGGGTCAGAAAAATGGGGTGTGCTTGGTTACTGAGAAAATAAAAGGGAGAAGGACTACCAGGGTTGTAAAAGAAGCCGCCATTGATGGGTATGTCGTTAGGCGTGATTTTCCTTGGTTTTAGTTTGTAGAAATAGAAGAGAAGATGATGCGACGATGATTGTGAAATTACAGATATTGTGTTTGGGTTTGCAAAAATGACAAGTATGTCCTCTCAGAATCTCCTGGGGTAAGTGTCGAATATCCAAGGACCATAACCACACCAATCAAGGGAGGCCCCATTTTTTTTTCAAAAAAAAAAAAAAACTAGCGTTGGGCAGCTGAAATTAATGGTAGCAAATCACTGCACGTGATATGTTCTGTAATGATCGATGGCTTGGATTTTTTATTTTATTTTTACATTGGATGGTATATCAGCTATAAATATCAATTAGATTTTAACTTGAAATTTTTTTTATTTTTTTCATATAATTTTTGTTTAGAAAATTTTTTTAAAAAAAATAAATTAATAAAAAAAATCATAGATTAATCTCTAAATAGTGCAAATTTAAAATAAAATATTTTTTACATTGTTTTATAATCATCTCACCGCAAATTTTTATCACACTGCTATAAACTAGTATCATTATTCATCAATTATAAATATTTTATTATCAATATAATCATTATTTAACTATTATTTTCATGTAATTTTATAACACTATCACCATTACAATCATTATTATTATCACTTTGCCTCTATAACCACTATTATTATCATCACTATCTTATTATTAAAATAATTATAATTTCATCACTATTAACACTAACACAAGAACCATTATTCTATGGTCATTTATTATTATCAATATTATTACTATCATAATTATTATAATTATCATAAATTTTACCACTATATTCATCACCACTTGTACTTGTCTTTTATTACTAATATTGTAATTTTTTTATCTTACCATCATCATTTCAAAATTATAATGAGAATTGATTTACTTCACAATAAAACATTTTTTTTTATACAGCCAAACAATGCAAATAACTCATTTTCTATTAAAATATTTTCCATAATACTTTTCAATGCCAAAGAAAAAACACTAAAAATAATTCAAATAAAATATTTTTCAATCATTCCCTAACAAGAAAAGTATTTTAACTTCTCAAACGAGATAAAAAGATTTTTCTTAACACTATCAACTCATAATATTCATTATTACTATTACAAGCATCATCACCGTCACCACCATAATTATCTTTTTTATTGTTAATATAATCATTGTTTTATTATTATTTCATTATCACCACCATCACAATACCCACTACCATCACCTCACCATCTTATTATCAATATAATCACTATGAAGTTTAATACATGTCAGGTTTTAAGTTAAATTAAAAAAATATTGACCTCTTGAAACTCGGTTAACTCGATTAAGTTTGGTGGGTTGCCAGATTTTTAGTAATTTGTCAAATCCAATTAGGTTAACATTAAGGAAATTAGAAAAAAAAATAAAATGTATTTATTTTGATAAAAATAATTCATCTGATTTAATTGGGTAACTTATAGGTGAAATTAGATCAATTACTAAAGAATTAATTATGAATCAGTAAATCATTATTGTTGACTGTAGACACTTAATAATCTTCAAGGCAAAGTATACTGCAATAATGCTTATGATTTCCTTAGCTATTTAAAATCTAATTATACCATGAGCATGAAAGAGCATGCTTATAGAGATTCTTTTATTTGAAAAACCAATAACACGACATCGTTCTATCGTAATATAAAAAGGATATTCTTAATATAATCATGAAAAATTCACAGCATAACTTCAAATTATTGTTTTTATTACATACTATAACGTTCTTAAAATCCAAATCTTTCTATAAAAAGGTTATTTTATGTAAATTATAAAAAGGTAAAACGAGCCACACAACTTTATATATTGTTTGGTTACTATTCGAGATAAAAAAATAAAAAAAATATTTAAAGTATTTTTTATTTTAAAAATACAGAAAATCATTCTAAAATTGTATTATATTTATTTTATATTTTTATTTTTTCAATTAAAATGTTTATGATTCTTTTATGTTCTTTCGTTTGTAGACATTAATAATCCAAGCAACCTTAATGATACACAATTATATTACAAATAGTATAAAAGGCACGGGAAAATATTGTTCCCCCATGCCACGTGGACAAAAACTCGTGAGTATTGCGGATTCACTGTGTTCGTGAGTTTTTTTTCTAGTAATTGTTTTTTTTTTGTCTCACCTCACCTCACGAGGGCTTGATGGAAGGCTGGCTTAGCTAAAATTGTTAACAAATAGTAAAATTATAATGTATATATTTAATTTATTTGTACATGTTATTTTAATCCATCAATAATTTTTTTTATGTTTTATATAAATAGTAAATATTTATTCTTTAATAATATTTACGTGTAACTTTATATAATATTTTTTATCTTTTATTTTATTCAATCAATTTTACTTGTGTTTATTTATATTATATTTTTATTAAATACAAATTTAACTTTGATAAACAAAATCTTTAAATACATCCGGGTCAGAAACATGTGTTGCAATGTCAAATATCTTTATTTTTATATGTTTCTTGATTTTTTCATTATTATCTTTATTTATTAACAGTGATTATTTTTTTTATTTATTAACACTTATAGTTTTTGATTTATTTCATTATATGTATACATAAATTTTTTAATTCACATTTAAATGTTTTTTTATGTAAAAAACATGAAAAAAAAATTGTGCATATAATTTTTTTAATAAAAAATATATATCCATTTGCATGTCGCGAGTCGAATGACTAATTGTAATATATACTAAAACGCATCAGTGTTTTACTATAAATTACACAGTGCAGTTCACAATAAAACATTAATGCCTTTCTTTATTTATTATTATTTTTTTTTTGCTGAGCTATCTTTTATTTTTGTTTTTTTTTGCTGTTTTTAATTTTTTTTGTTTTTAATGCCTTTGGAGTTTTTTATTTTTTTTTATTTTTTCTTTGTTTTTTTCTTTTAATGAATTGTTTTTGTTTATTTTAGTTTGTTAATGTTAAATTTATTTTTATTTAGTTATCAGACTTTCATGACACGGATTTCTGGTTTGACGGGTTAACCTGATTTTACGAGTTAACCCAATTTTTTTTTTCTTTTTTTCATTTAAATTAATTTTTTTCATTTATTTTAGTTTGTTAATGTTGAATTTCTTTCTATTTAATTATCAGACATTCATAACACGTATCTTAAGTTTGACGGGTTGACCTGGTTTTGGACTGTATAGTGCAGTTCACAGTGAAAAAGCTGAGAAGTTTTTTTTTCATTTTTCATTTTCATTTTCATTTTCATTTTTATTTTTATTTTTATTTAATTTTTTATGCCTTTCAGTTTTTTTTTCTTTGTTTTTTTTATTTTAAAAATTTTTTTGTTTAATTTAGTTTATTAATGTTAAATTCTTTTTTTATTTAGTTATCAGACTTTCATAACACGGATCCAGGGTTTGACGGGTTAACCCGGATTTTTTTTTGCTTTTATTTTTGTTTTAATTAATTTTTTCGTTTAGTTTAGTTTGTTAATGTTAAATTTTTTTCTATTTAATTGTTAGACCTTCATGACACGTATACCGGGTTTTACGAGTTAACCTGATTTGACGGGTTAACCCAGTTAATTCTGGGTTAATTCGTCAATTTTTTTTTCTATTTAGTTATCAAACTTTCATGATGTGAATCCTAAGTTTGACAGGTTAACCTGGTTTAAAGGGTTAACCCAGTTAATTCAATTTTTTTCTTTTTCTTCATTAGTTTTTTTTTCTTCCTGTAGGTTTTTTTTTTCTTTTTAATTAATCTATTTAGTTATCACACATTTATGACACGACCTTGCAGCCAAACCAACATCTAAGACTCTTTGGATATGATGTTGCAACCAAACTCACTTAAACTTGAGTCATGTAAGTTTAATATTATTATTAATATTATAAATATTACTCTCGGGTCAAACGTTGCAATTAAACCCAAGGCTCTTGCGTATATCTTTGCAAAAAAACCTAACACTCTTAGATCTTAAATTTTTTTATATATTTTTATGCAAGAAAAAAAAGTAACTCGTGGCGTGGCGTTTGCCTTTGTTTTTTTTTTCCTTTTCTTTTTAAGCCTTTTACTGTGGACTGCACAGTGCAGTCCACAGTGAAAAAACTGATGCCTTTAGGTTTTTTCTGGCTTTTTTCTTTGTTTTTTTAATTAATTTTTTTATTTAATTATCAGACTTTCATGACACGGATCGTAGGTTTGACAGGTTAACATGGTTTGACGGGTTAACCTAGTTGATTCATATTTTTTTTTCTTTTTCTTCATTAGTTTTTTTCTTTCAATTTTTTCTTTTAATATTATATGTAGTCCACGGTGAAAATATTGTGCCTTTAAGTTTTTTTTTCTTTTTATGTCTTTCATTGTGGAATCCACAGTGCAGTCCATAATGAAAAGGCTGATGTCTTTTTTTTTATTAATTTTTTTATTTAGTTTATTAATATTATTTTTTGTTCTATTTAGTTATTAGATTTTCATGAGATAGATTCATGGTTTGACGAGTTAGCCCAATTAATTCAATTTTTTTTCTTTTTCTTCATTAGTTTTTTTTCTTCTTATAGGTTTTTTCTTCTTCTTTTTTTCATTAATATTTTTTTTAATTTAGTTCATTAATATTAAATTTTTCTCTATTCAGTTATCGACTGATGCCTTTAGTTTTTATTTTTTTATTTTTTGCTATTTTTATGCCTTTGACTATGGACTGCACAATGCAGTTCACTGTAAAAAGGTTGATGTCTTTTGTTTGTTTTTTTAATTAATTAATTTTTTTAAATTTGGTTTGTTAATATTAATTTTTTTTATTTAGTTATAAAACTTTTATGACACAGATCTCAGGTTTGACGGGTTAGCCTAGTTAATTCAGATTTTTTTTCTTTTTCTTCATTAGTTTTTTTCTTCGTATAGGTTTTTTCTTCTTTGTTTTTCCCTTTTTAATTAATTATTTTTTAATTTAGTTTATTGGTATTAAATTTCTTTCTATTTAGTTATCAGACTTTCATGGCACGGATCTTAGGTTTGACAGGTTAATCTAGTTAATTTAGATTTTTTTTTCTTTTTCTTCATTATTTTTTTTCTCCATGTAGGTTTTTTTTCTGTGTTTTTTTTATTTTTCATTAATTTTTTTGTTTAATTTAGTTCATTAATATGAAATATTTTTCTATTTAGTTATCGCACTCTCATGACATGAATCTCAAGTTTGATGGGTTAACCTAATTTGACTGGTTAACCCAGTTAATTCAATTTTTTTTTTCTTCATTAGTGTTTTTTCTTCTAATTTCATTTTTTCTGTGGATTGCACTATGTAACAGTGAAAAGGTAAATACCTTTTAGTTATAGGTTTTTTTTTTGCTTTTTTCTTTGATTTTCTTTAATTAATATTTTTTTCTGTTTAATTGGGTTTGTTAATATTTTTTTTTTTCTATTAAGTTATCATACACTCATGACATAAATCCCAAGTTTAACAGGTTAACTTGATTTGGCGGGTTAAACCAGTTGATTCAAATTTTTTTGTTTTTTTTAAGTAGTTTTTTTCTTATAATTTTATTTTTTAATATCGATTTGATTAAGAATTAAAATTTATGATTTGTTTTGTTTACTTTTCATTAGATTATTATGATCTCATGAGGAGATTTTGTTGTGCCCCTTCTTTATTCATTGGAATAGTGCTTTGTTTTGTTTTTTTTCTTTTCAATTAATTTTTTTTGTTTAATTTCATTTCATAATATTAAATTTTTTTCTATTTTGTTATCACATTTTAAGGCTGTTGGGTCTGATGTTGCAGCCAAACTCACTTAAACTTGGGTCATGTAAATTTAATATTATTATTATAAATATTACTTTTGGATCAAATATTACAACCAGATTCAAAACTCTTGAGTATAATTTAAAAAAAAAAACCTAAAATTCTTAAATTTTAACTTTTTATTTTTTTTATATATAAAAAATTAACCCGCAGCGGGAAGCAGCTAGGACATTCCTAAAATCCAAACCCTTCATGAATTACGAAAAGGTGAAAGTGAGCCTTCCACACACACACACGTTTTTTAAAATATTGCCAAAACCCAAAGTTCTCCAACGACGATAACAATTATAACTATAATTTCATCTCACCATGTCAATGACATGTGGCCAATGGTTGTTGAAGCCCTTGATATCAGCTGCTAGTGCAAGATCCTCTCGCTCCACCCACTCTTATCTGTCTACTGTTTCAGTGTTCAAGCTCTTCACTAAAGAGACACCAACCCAAGTCTCAGCAGCAAGAATGGCCACCAGTAGCGGAGCTGACAACAAGACAAACCCCGCCAAAGTCATTGATTCACACTTGCACGTTTGGGCATCTACTGAAGAGGTAAACCCAAAATCCCAATATTGGAGACACTTACAGCCATTTCTTTCGTTTTCAATCTAAGATAATTGCTTTGCTTCTTGCCTAATGATGAATACCCACAAGTGCTACTACTTACAAAATTCTCCGTACTGGCCTGATTTCTAATTCCTTTTATTCTTCTTGTATATTTGGTGTGCTGTGCTTGAAGGCTGCAGGTAAATATCCTTACTTTCCAGGTCAAGAACCCACTTTACGTGGAGATTTAGATTTCTTGTTGCAGGTATATATGTCTTTACATCAACCTACATGATTGTCTGGGTTTAAGGTTGCCTATATATTATGTTGAGATCTTTGAAATTCAAGAATGTCAGTTTAGAAATTAAGTCACTGTTTATTCTCGTATTAAATCGGTTTAGAAATTAAGACACATTGTGGTCATATTAAACTGATTGTGCATCAACATTTCTTCCTTCGACTTGGTGAAATATGATGACTTCTTTTAACTTCTTTGATCCCGTTGTGCTGCTGTAGACTAAATTCATGACGAGTCATTCCCTATCCCCGTAGTTTGTTTTTGAGTATCTTGATTTTGTTTTCAAGACCAAATCAACTCTGTAAGTAATGTAAATGAGAGAGGTTGCTGCTAACTGAAACCAATCCTTTCATATTTGCTATCTGTCTATCTTGTTTGTTAGATGTTCATGTCGATAATCTTGAATTTCAAACTCAAATCAATTCATGTAATACATATAAAGAAACACTGCTCCCAACCTAAACACTTTTTTTTTTAATAACTTTCTTGTAATACATATAAAGAAAAACTGCTCCCAACCTAAACACCTTTTTTTTAATAACTTCCATGTAATAACTGGATAACTTGTGCTGTTCTGTTTTGCTCCGCTACAGTCCTTGGAAGAAGCAGGTGTAGACGGTGCACTCATTGTACAGCCCATTAATCATAAGTTTGACCATTCTCTAGTGACAAGGTTTGTTGAAGTTGTATGTTTTCAGTGTTTATAGTTAGTTAATCTGGATGTCGTATATTGCATTTGTACATGAACTGGCATACTGGTAGAAAGCCTCATAAATATGTATGGAACATCCACTGTAATTAATACAGCGATCAGCATATAAACAATACAGTTTTTCTGAAACCCCTCAATGCTCATATGCGATAGATATATGCGATAGATAGAAAGACAGAGTTCAGTAGTCTGGGTTTAGCAATGTTTGATAAGTTATTCTGCTCATATGATTTTGGTTAAAGAAATGGCATTTTGATATTTATTATACCCCCTCCAAAAAAAAATCTGGTGGTTCACATAGCATGGGAGCATGATCCTTAAAGACGAGGACAATAGATGATACTTTTCCTCTAAAAACAAATTTCATTGGCTGTTTTCTATGTACTTCTCCAAAAGTGCTATAAGCTATTGTTTAATGACAGAATTTTCCTTGGCCAGTGTCCTGAAGAAGTATCCAAACAAGTTCGTTGGTTGCTGCCTTGCAAATCCTGCAGAAGATGGAAGTGGACTCAAGCATCTCGAAGAACTTATTTTGAAGGTGTATTCCTGTTATTTCATAGCCGTAACATTGCCTTTGACAGATCATTCTGACATTTTCTCTGGTGTCTATTTATGCTAGGATGGTTATCGTGCTGTTCGCTTTAACCCATATCTGTGGTCATCAGGAGAAAAGGTAAAATTCTTGCTCGTGGTTACCTGAAATTGTCAAGTTTCTAATACATTTGTAGCTCAATAAGTTGAAGGCAGGAGGGGAAGATTTTTCTGTGGCTGCTTTCTCTTGCTGTGGACTGATAGATACGTTTTGAACTTGTTATTGTTTGTCTTCATTACAAGAAACACAGAAACAAGTGGACTGTTTAACTTCTGTAGTTGGACCCTTTTAAAAATGTTGTACATTTGTGGGATATGAATCTGCTTTTCTGAGCTAACGTGGGTTAAGAAGGAAAATCTTCAATAGCAATTGAGTACACTGTTAAGAGATGGGGCTTGAACTTCCATGAGAGTTATCAATAATTTTTTTTTATTGCTGGGCATTAGATTAAAATAGAGAAGTGCTGGGGTTGGGTTGATCTAGGTCTTCGAAACTCATAAACTACACGATTAAGATGCAATGTAAACTCCCTTTTGAAATTTGTAACAAACATCAAATCTTAATTCCCTGACATACACAGTGCACCGAGATAATTTCCAAGAAAGCTGTATTCATCGAAGTTGGTAAATTATGCAGATGACAAATGACATTGGAAAGGCACTGTTTTCCAAAGCAGGAGAACTTGGTGTACCAGTTGGTTTCATGTGCATGAAGGTATAACCATTCTTATCCAATCTTCCACTCAAACCAAAAGCTCAAAAGAACTAACAGAACCCTATTTCTCGTCATGTAAAATTTACTTCCAAGTGCACTGCAATATTTGCCTGAATGTTTGGGATAGCATTTACAAGGTAAAATCTTTTCAGGGTCTCAATCTCCATATTTCAGAAATTCAGGAATTATGCACAGAGTTTCCTTCCACAGTTGTATTGCTTGATCATTTGAGTTTTTGCAAACCACCAACGTAAGCTGTCTCTTAACTTCTCTTGATTTGGTGAAGCTTTTCAATCTTTATGTGGGTGGAAGACACATTAGCTGTTTTTGTGCATGTTATCGTGCAGAAATGATGAAGAAAGTTTTGCCTTCTCTGAGCTTCTGAAGCTATCAAAATTCCCTCAGGTATGGTTTCGATGCTTGCTTGATTTGCATTTATGACTGATGCTGCCATTTGGTGAATCCAAGGTTGCCTAAATTTTAATCAAACCCAGAACAGTGGTAGACAGCCTCTACTTTCTTTCCTTTTGTTTTCCAGTTTTTTTAGGAAAAGACAATCATAGATGGCATGAAATTAAGACAAGTAGATTTTACTTTCTATTAGATTTCCTTTTTAGATTTCTCAAGCTCTATGTAAGGTGTCTTAGACTTTCTCATTAAATATACTTATCTTTTTGCAGACATCTTTTTTTGTCTCCTCATTAGGTTACACATAAAGCTTCCGAGATAATCAAAACATTTCAATCGAATTTGAAGTTAATTTCAATTATTAGTTACACTGTTAAATGCCTTATTCTGAACCTTTTCATCTATTTAATTACTTTCCCTCCACATAGCATCCAAATCATCCAGTTGATGACACAGATTTTCCTTCGTTCCACTATGAAATTCAAATCATCCAGTTGACTCCACTGATTCTTTATCTGTAAAATGAAATTCTACATGTGCAGGTTTATATTAAATTCAGTGCCCTGTTCAGGGTGTCAAGAATGTCATTCCCATACCAGGATCTGGCCCCCCTCCTCTCCCAAGTTGTTTCGAGCTTTGGCGCGAGCCGAGTCATGTGGGGCAGGTAACTGCTTTATCTATCATCTTTCCTATCACCCTAGAGATTAGAGAGAGGCATGCACAGAAACATCAATGGCTATTCTTGACATTTTCTTTTCGCTCCAGCGATTTCCCCTATGTTGTTCCTGAATGCGGTTACAAAGGTGGAAAAGAAGCAGTACTATCCATCGCCAATCAAGTACCTTTATCATCATCCGAGTTGGAGTGGATAATGGGTAAAACAGTGATGCAACTCTTCGAAGGCCAATGGGTTCCATGAGCTTGTACAAAAAAGATTACCCCCGCCATGCAAATCACAACAGAAGATGGCTAATTGTATGGGAAATAATTGAGGAATGTTTCTCGTAGCCTTTCACAGGCCCATGCTTGATCCTAAGTCTCCATGTTTTCAGAGACTTTTGAAGATGCTATTGGATGGTATGGGCTGAACATATCAAAACTTACCAATCCATCCCGCCCTTTCAATTTTATTTTTTATTTTTCCTTTTGCTAGATCATTTAAATCGTAAGAAAGGTAACAAGTTTTCCATGCCCAGATGAAGGTCACGCTTATGATATATGCAATACGAAACTTACTAGGGAAAAAGACTTTCCGTCAATGGAATTATTCAATCAGTTGCGCTAGAGCTGGACTGAAACTTACAGAAGGCGGAGGAGCGCAAAACACATTAACAAACATTAAAAAAAAAAAAAAAACTATGCATGTTCCGATCTACAATTTCTTGGGTGTTGATTCCAAACAATCCAGTAACCCAGCAGCATTCCTCTTCTTCTTCCTTCTCCTCAACTGATCACATATGTAAGCCCTCTCCAGTTGCTCAACCCTCTGCGATAGCGAGCTCAACAACCTTGTTTGCATCTCATTCCTCTCAAATAACTCAGCCATCAATCCCATCATTCTCTCATTATCCTCCATCATCTTCTCCAGTAACTCTTTGCCCCTCCTCCTTGTACTCTCATAATTGCTTTTCACTTCTCCTTCATCCCCTTTCTTCTCAATTTCCACCCCACCGGAATGTTCTTCTTCTTCTTCATCATCTCCCTCCATCAAACTCGCAGAGGAATCCGATTGACTTTCCGTCTGATTCGTTCCCATACAATCACCATCTTTATCAACTTGTTTTTCCAAATCTCCATCTTCTCCTTGGCAAGCCGTCTCATCATTCTCCGCCTCTTTCAATTCTACAGTTTCATTAACCACTTCCAGCACCCTCTCTGGTTCACAGTAATCACTCATCGACGTCGGCACATCACCATCACATTCCATTTTCCTCTCACCTTCACTAGCCATGTCAACATTCTCCAAAGTTCCATTAAACTCTTCCCGGGCCTCTCTTGAATCAGCAAGCACAGAAACAACAGCCTCAGAGTCAGCAGCACCATTCTGCAATTCATCAGCAGCATTAGCAACACTGCCATCTTCTTCCTCTCCTTCTCCCGTTTCATCCACACCTTTCTCTCCAGCCGACACAACAGAATCATCACCATTAGCAGCAGCAGCGATAGAATCAGTAGTCTCCTGCAACGCAATCGCCTTTTTAATAACCGCCTCCCTACAATCCCCGACACCAGAATCCACTCCTCGCACCGAATCACAATAATCACTCATCGATGTCGGCACATCACCATCACATTCCACGTTCCTCTCACCTTCACTAGCCATGTCAACATTCTCCAAAGTTCCATTAAACTCTTCCCGGGTCTCTCTTGAGTCAGCAAGCATAGAAACAACAGCCTCAGACTCAGCAGCACCATTCTGCAATTCATCAGCAGCATTCCCAACACTGCCATTTTCTTCCTCTCCTTCTCCCGTTTCATCCACACCTTTCTCTCCAGCTGACACAACAGAATCATCGCCATTAGCAGCAGCAGCGATAGAATCAACAGTCTCCTGCAACGCAATCGCCTTTTTAATAACCGCCTTCCTACAATCCCTGACACCAGAATCCACTCCTCGCACCGAATCCAACTTCAACAACAAACTCATTAGCATCTCATTAATCTTCAACTTCTCCTTCTGATCTCTTCTCATTAATTCAACAGTCTCCTTCATCAAAATCCTCTTCTCAATCTCATCCACTTGTCTCTTTGTCGCCAAAATCTTCTTCATGCTTTTCCTCACCAGGAAGCCTCTAAACACCTTCTGGATCTTGATTGCAGATTCGGATCTGCTCCGCTCCGACCCGACGTAGCGTACTGGGATTGAAACCACTTTCTTTGGAAGGACCGTCGTCGTTCTGTGATGAACTGGAATTTGAGGGGAAGAGGAAGGGTAGTTACGGCGAATCCTGTAGAATGGAGTATCCATAACTGAAATCGTATCTTGTTGGGTTGGAAATTGAGATTTTCTTCTTTTTTTTCTTCTTGCTTTTAGTATGCGAAGATACTTTGTGAAGATTTCATGGTGTGAGATTTATAGAGAAGGATTTTACATTCGTTCCATTCCGGATGGGACTGGTAAGTTCCAGAAGGTTTTCCTCCGGGTTCTACTTCTAGAAAACAGTCGAATGTTCTATTTGCGCGCGCGTCCAGTGAAAAAGACTCTGACGTGTCGCGTGACGATTGCTTGCTTATTTCCTTTCTTTCTTAGTCCGTCGTCGGTTGCGTGTTTTTGAGAAATTGAGTATGTAACCCTTTTGTATTGTTTTTTTTACTCTGGTGCACCAATTTCTTTCGATTTTGCCAATCAAGTACTTTCCTCAATTTCTAATTTTCCATTATGGTTTTTCTAGTAGAAGTCCCTCCAAAACGATAATATATTTAATTAATAAAAATATTTTAAATTAATAAATGAAAATATCAGCATCCCATCACTTAAAATTAAGATTTCACTGAAATGTAAAGCCAGCTTTAGCTCTTTTCTTTTTTGAAAAAAAAAAAGATTGCAAAGATGATTTGCCTCTACATAGAAAGGTCAACATCTAGCCAAACTACCATCAACCTCGTTAAATCTATGCCAGATAATGTTTTTTTTAAAGATTAAATTGTAATTTTAATTTTTTTAATTAATTTTTTTATATATTTTTATATCGTTTTGATGTGCTAATATCAAAAATAAATTTTAAAAATAAAAAATATTAGTTTGATATATTTTTAAATAAAAAACACTTTAAAAATCAATTATTACGGTACCAACAAATTAACACTACATTAATCTTTACAAAATCAATATTTTTTTAAATGGCGATTTGGGGAGAGCCGATTTTGGGTCCAAGACTCATCTTCTCTCGTTAAATATGAACTCCTTAGGCAAGCACAGCTGTGGTGTCATCTGGGTTACAAAGATTAGAGGAAAGAAGAAACATGGCCGTTTATTTTAGAGGAAAGTTTTGGTTTGTTATCCCTGTGCTGTGCTTTTAAGCTGAACAGCATCCTTTTCAGGAAGAACAGCAAACATGGATCAGAACCTTCAAAGAAAACAATTGGAGGACATCAATTCATTCTGTTGGGTATGCTGATACCAGCCCTCTTCAGAAGTTTGCTAGGAGCTTCCTCTGCCGCTAACACAACTTCCCTATTCTATTTTACAGCAATTTGCAATCAACAATTTCCCCAAGATATTGCAGTACGAAGTAGCTCATCCACATTCAAATTCCTTCATAATCCATTTGCTATTGCACATTAAGAAGACAATACTTCGCACCTCGTGTTATACACAAGGCCTGAAATGCTACAGAATACAGATTAAACAAATATCAAACCTCATGACCTTTATGTATATAAATATATATATAAAGGGGAAGGCTTGCTGCCGTTTGGGCCATGCCCAAACAGCAAGCAATGGCATGCAGTTTGGGTCAAGGCCTAATAGCAGGGATGCCTATCCTTCAAGGCCCTCAACAACAAATCAGGCCTAGTCCCAACCATTCTTACACCGAAAAAATTAACTAAAACAAATATTTATTTTTTAAAACAGCTCCTATATCAATCTTCTCGGGTTGGCAAGTTAAGACCTTAATCAAAAATCATTATTCACCATGGGTGTCCTTCTATATGTGGTTCACCGCATACCTCTAATATTTTTGTATAGAACATCTTATTATGAATCTATAACATAACATACTTATACCATTTTATTATAGATCCTACCATCAAGATTTTTAATAACAACAACTCATCCAAACATAAATAATACATTAGTTTTAGAATGTTTTTTTTTTAGGAAAACTTTCATATCCCTTATGACCTTCAACAAGATATTGTTGGATTTAAATATCAACTGACACATAGAAAAGCAAATGATAACAAAGTTTGTTATAAAATCAAAACACTTAAAGATAAATAATATCATAACTATAGGGAAGACACCGAAAATATTTAATTTTTATTTATTTAAGTTTTATTTTTTAAAAAGTTATTATAACCCTTTATAATGAAAAACTGAAAAAACCCTTCTAATAGAAAATTTAGAAAAATCCAATAATGCCAGAATAGGGAAGCAAAAATAAAAAACAATAAAATTAACTAAAAAAATATTTATATTTTTTTAAAAAAACTCCAATATTAAAGAGTAATTTTTTTTCTTCATTACTCCGCTCTTATAAAGAAAGTTACTGTGAACAAGACATATAAATGTCTTGGATGACCAGTTAAACGAAAGAACAAGTTCATTCAATAACACCACTTGGAACAGAAATCGAGGGGAGGCAACTCAAGGCCATTCAAGGGAACTCGACTACTCGAGGCTGCACGATCATAATATGCAAAATAGACAACACAACCATTTATATTTTTCTCTCTCCTAAGCTCTCATTTTTCTTGCGGCTATTCTTTCCTTTTCTCTTATAATTTACTGACTTAAACATGAAAAAGTCGAACTTGTTATTGCATGAGAGCGTGGAACAACCCGGCCCAAGCACTTCAGCCAATCTTCACGGCTTCATCAAGACTATCGAACCAAGTATATATATCGAACAAATGCCGCGCTTCATTCAAGAATAGTTCCGAAGAAAAAGAGGAAAAATTAAACAGAAGGAATGTGCTGCAATTGTTGGTGGCAACACAGAATACCTGACAGTTGTTTATAATTCAGATTCTAGATACACCTCAAAAACCCTAAATGAGAAGTGATATAAGCATTTACATATGGTCAATCAAAAGCATGCACGATGTAGAGGTTCGAGCAACTTCTTTGAAGTTTAAGGCACTGAGAACATGAGATGAAGAGCTATAGTACTGTTGCAAAAACTTCAAAGCTAATTTCATACCAGTCATGAACTGGAACCATGGATCATGAGATGGGATGGATAACAGTAATGTCAGCTTACCAAATCATGAGAACAAAGATTGATCAGATTCAATTGTCTGGAAAAGCAATAAGAAAAGAAATAGTTGTAGTTTTGGAGAAGCTAAATCTCTAATTGTAAGTTAAACAAGAGAGAGGATGGAAGGGGGAGATCAGCAAGGTAGACGAGGAGGGAAAAAGCGACTGATCTAAGTTAGATTCCATTTAGGACTGCAGCACAGTCCTAATTAGCTTTAACAGTCCACCCTTTTTCTAGATTTCAAGGGATCCTATTTCATTATCCCGGATCACTGTTTTTGCATCATTTATGGTTGCCATTCTGTAGGATCAGTTGTTCACTTTGCGTGAGCTTCCCGTTCTTTGTTGATCAAAGAAGCTAGATACATCTCATCAACTGCAACCAGAATATTTCCACATAAACTTGCAGCTACTATTATCCCAAGGACCAGGGAGAACTCTGACCTTAGTGTAAATATTTGATACAACTTGCTAAAAGAACGAGCTTGGAAATAGTTGTTTTATTCAAATTGAAGTATGGTTTAACATCGACGAGTCTTGTCACACTAACAGCTGCTATTTATTTGGCAAATTCCACAGTCCATCTACACTTCCAAAACAAAAATGTTTTGAGACTTGAACAAATAGCAAGATGCAACAATAAAATGTATGTTTGTGTGTGCGGCTCAAAAGAAAACATGCATAAGAAAACAGGACATGAAGTGAGGACTGATACTTAAATATTCTCAACCAAGAAGACTGCCTTGAAATTTTCAATGCCGAGCGTGAATTTTGAGGGTGGAGAGTGAAAAGAAAACAACCACGACAAAAATCCGTCCATCACAACCCAACATGACAGTGTATACTGTATAGAAGAAGAGGATGCTGCAGGCAATTGACAGCACGACAGGAGAAATTTTTTGACCACTAGGTAATGCTTCACGCGCCACCAAAACTCCATGGAACGTTCCACGCACCTCCATAAACCTAGTTTTTTTGGCGATTAGATGGAGGACAAGAAAATCAATTAACTACTACAATCCGCGATAAACTCTCTTTAATCTTCAGTAAACTTTCCCCGCCATTTATATTTTTGGTAAATAGTTTATGATTTCGATTATATATATCAACACAAATACTTGTCGTTGAGTGGGAAATCACGGACACTCGACTTTTAACAAGATTATAAAGTAGGATTACATCTGGAGTCGCATTTTCATCAGATCTCATAACTCTCTTTTTAGCACCTCACTTGCTCCTTCCAGAGGAAGAATAAAATTTATAAGAACATTTGAAATTGCAAGGAGCTGAAACCCAATTGTATTTTCACAGTGATTTGAACTCGAACTGCCTAGCAGCTCAGAAATTGATGCCTATAATATTCAACATATCGAAGTAATGAGCTCCCCGATTTCAACAAAAAGTTTATGATTACAGTTATTCGTAAGGCCCAAGACGTAGGCAAGCCCTCATGAAAATCCACAATTGAATCAGTTAACCAGGCCCGCAAGCCCAATTTGTCAACAGCTCGCCCCTTCTTCAGCAAAGCAAGTCACCTATACAAATTAAAATAAATAAAAGAAACTTAATTCCGATTTTTTTTTAAAAAAACCAGACTCCCGGAGTCCATCGTGACGATCATGGCATTTTGGATTATCGTCACCGAGTTGCTGCTACTGCTCTTCGTCTCCCTTTCTCTCGCACTCTGTGCTTGTGCTCCTGCCTCCTGCTTCACTCTTAGTTTTGACTTCCGATAATTGCTTCGATTTTTAAGGCTTAGATCGCACCGTTTTGCAGATGTTTTAGGGTTAAAAGTCAATTTCATCCTTGTACTCGAGGTTTATTCTTAATCCCATCACCACACGAATTCTTGTCATATAAGATGCAGAAAATTATAAATAACCAAACAACAACAATAAAATTTTAGATTCTTCGGCTGGGAATTTATCATAGCAAAAAATGCTGTCGAGAAGCTTATATATATATATATATATATATATATATATATATATATATTTTAAATAAAATTATTGGACAAGCAGAACACATAATCAAATAGCAAGTTTTTACTGAGACACCAACTCAATTATGCATTAGCTTGTGGGGGACGATGCACCATAGTGATTTTTTTTAAAAAAAAAAATCTTAACAACAACACTATAAGCCTTAATTTCGCAAAAATCATACCAGTTTAGTGAGTCAGCTTAATAAAAGACTCTTAGTCTCTTGAGTAATACTGTTTCAAAAAAGCTTTAATGTTTTCAGTAATACTTTTTTATAGTATTATGCTCAACTATACCAATAATTGAAAGGAAAAGGTAGAGAAAAAGAAAAGGAAAAAACATGAATAAGTGACATTACCGAAAGGGATTTGTAGACGATTAAGGAACAGAATCAATGTTATAAGCAAATAGTTCGGGTAATTCTTTTTTTATTTTATTTTATTAACATGGGTATTTAAAGCAGTTTGCACGTGTCTCGACTAGTCACACAAGTCCTGAAGTTAATAACTATATAAATCTGTAGTGACCATCATATTAACAACCACATGACTTGAATTTAAAATCACAAAAAAAACAAATATTTTAATTTTAAATTTTTATTACCAGAACACCTCTGGTTGGGCAACAAGGAGATTCTTATTTAATCTATCCATCACAATTGGTGCGATATATATATGAATCTAATTAGCTCCGTACATTGATAAAACTATTTTATGTTTCGTCCATAGTGTGGGGATGTAAATCACCTAATGTTTCTTATCAATCATGGAGTTAGCTTCTCGTGTCTTAAGCCTGAAACTATTATGTACATTATTACAAGAGAACAAAAACAGTACCATACAAAGACACATTTCATTGATTGTTATAACAGTGGAATGAAACTTTTGTCATTCTCAGGAAAACTAAACAAGCTTTGCAAAATAATTGATTGAGAACAAATTGGTGAGTATATTTTTTTTAATACAGTGAAATGACTTTGTTTCTTTTAAAAGTA
>Ga0325410_1001079_pt1 | contig 29807 bp, 31 predicted proteins | sample PopdelMetagenome_16_FD_206182 | JGI IMG/M metagenome (GOLD analysis project Ga0325410, IMG submission 206182) | Populus deltoides microbial communities from Bellville, Georgia, United States - Xylem-PdIQD-R3 | ecosystem: Host-associated > Plants > Phyllosphere > Stem > Wood/Secondary xylem...
ATTCTAAGATCCAGACTTGACGGTTTTGATTTATGTAATTGCTGCCAAAATCGCTATTATTACAGAAATATTCACAGAAAGTTCATCAGGAGAGCACTAAAAACAATTAATCAAATATTCACAGAAAATTCAAATATGCGAGGATGGGTTTTTAAAGAAATATAGGAGGATAGTGGGAATTATGAAGGTGTTCTTGCAATATTTAGCAATTGAAGCCTTGATGCATTTCTGGGATGTCGTCGAGTATTAGTGCTTTACTTTTAAAAATGTAGACATGTGTCCTACTTTAAAAGAATATGGCTTACTAACCAAATTCCCTTGAAATTTATACAAAGCCTACTTCCACCAAAGACGCGACAAAGTGCTAACTGAATTGGCTGAATTGATTAAAGTTTCAGATCTCCATTAGATATTGAAGAAAAGTGTTATTAGCCTAAAGTGGAAGATGATTTAAGAAGTATTTGAAAAGAGGAAGAATGGCTCTAGATTTTAAAGAAAATGGCAGAATACTTGCTTCAGGAATCTTCGGGTTTGTGTTATTTCTAAACCTCACTGGAATAATCAGTTTAGAGGTGGCAGCAACTTTTGTTTCATATGAAAACACTCAGATAAATATCACTACGGTATTACTAGCAAAAACTATCTTAACACTTAACCATTGTAGAAGGGTTGGCAAGGGATCAATAAGATGTTGTGAAAAGTTGTTGTACATATGGCTGATTAGCCATTTAGAAACCAAGAAGCCGATATTTAACAACTTATGGTGATTTAGTTAAAGATCATTGGAGATAGTTAAAGAAGATGAATGGAAGGACATGAGCGAGGAAAAATAGAAAGTAAAATTGCAAGGAATCTCGCAAAGAGAAGTGAAGTGGAAAGCCTCATAGATAAGAGCAATAGATTGCTTGATAAGTTATGGGCAAAAACGATGAGTGCCTCTGACGGGAGTGATCAGATATGTCAGTTATGCACCCACTTTGGTTGTGAGGAAACATGGGGGCATAGCATGTGCCAAGGATTGCCAGGTTATCCCAATTCTCTGGGTGATTCAAGGACCAATTTGCTTTGGAAGTTATAGAGAACATCAAACAAGACTAGAAGCTTCTAATATTGGTCAAGAAGGAATCAAATGGTTTAAGAGATCTAATCACTAGTGAAAAGTATCTAAGGTTAAGAAATCTATCACTAGTCACTATCCCTATGACTCTTGGATTTAAAGTTGAGACTTCACAAGCTGTTGAACCGACTAAAACAAAGAGGATTAGCAACGAGGAAGAGTTGAGAGAACAACTAGAAAAGCTCCAAATAGAGGTGGGCACAAAGCCCCTAAGATATTCCTCAAGGATCAACTCCTCAATGAAGAGAGATTAAGAAAGTTTATAGAGCAACAACTGGAGAAAAATGACAAGAAAATCATGTCTTTAGAAAAGTAACTAGAAGAAAAAAAGGCAATTAGAAACCTAGCTGAGGAGGAGCGAGAAGAATTTGGAACACATTGGATGCAAACCAGTACTAAGCTAGAGGCTTTGATAACCAATTTTAACGATTGTCAAGAAAGGGTTGATATGTCTTCAAAGACCCAAGTATATTTAGAAAGTCAGATTAGCATTATGAAAGGCTATAGAAGAAGTATGTGATGCTGGAAAGTGAACTGGATGAAGCAAAAGCTAAAAGAAAGGTTGTCAAGGTCTTTAAAACTGGTTTAGATAAAATGAGAGATGCAATCAGCCTCCTAAAGGAGAAGCTCGACAAAGAAATGCCAAGGCAAAGCATTTGAAAGAAAAAAACAGACTACTCGAGCGCCACGACCAGATGATTAACACCAACAACAATTAACTAAATAGGAACAACATGTTCCTCTTAGAGAAGATAAGAAAAATGGATGAACAAATTGACCGAGCCTTTGTCTATGCCCAAAGAATCCGCCATAATTCCCAGCAAGTTGGAAATAATGTCCACCGATATCAACAAAGTATGGCTGAGACTAATGTTTTTCTTAAAGACATAGAAAATAATGTCCACCGATATCAACAAAGTTTGCCTTTATTTTCAAATATAAAAGATTTCATTAAGTATTAATGAAAAGGGCTTAGACCCAACCTTTTGAGCAATATCTCTTTATGATGAATGTATTCTTATTAACTATTGGCTCAGATTAAATTGTCTCAACAACTACGAAAGGATTGCAACCCTACCCGTTTATTAAGGAATGATGACAATATATCAGCCCAAAGTATAGCTAATTCATATCCAACATACATCATCATGCATAATCATACATCCATATGCATTTATATTTATGAATTATGGAATGTGCTTGGTGGGTATTCAAAATATAGGTCCCCCTGTTAAAGTCTACAATACTAGACTTCGTAAACAGATGGAAAACAAAGAGATGGCTCACCTTAAGGCCTACTACCAAAAAGAGCTAGAAGACATTAAGAATAATATGGCTCAGATGGCTAGCTTGCTCGAGCAACTCCTACAAGCGTAGTTTAGAAAATAGACATCTAGTGAACATCCAACCATGTTACCACCGCCAACAACTTCAGCTATCCTCGATTTATAAAACTTGGTGGAAAATCCTGCTACTAGACCACAGGGAACAACTAGCATTCTGATGACTCACCTAATTACACCTGCTCAAGTGCCCATAATAGATCTAACAATGAAGGGGTCCCAAGAGGTTGAATAATTTGATCCTCTTGAACAAGATAAATGGGCTACCTGTGAGGAAGGCTTAAGGGTTGTTGAGGGATTTGATGTTTATAACCCAGTTAGAGCAGTTGAGGTATGCTTTGTGCCAGATGTAGTAGTGCCCTAAAAGTTTAGGGTGCTAGAATTCATCAAGTAGACAAGACTGAAATGCTTTAAAACACACTTGAGGTCTTACTACAATAAAAAGGCAGAAGTCATACGTGATGAAAAGTTGCTCATCCATTCTTCTAAAACAATTTGACTGATTCTGCGTTAAGCTGGTACATGAGTTTGGATAACACAAGAGTCAAGAAATAAAGTGATCTTGCTGATGCTTTTTTGAAAAAATATAAGTTTTATATTGACATCGCTCCGGACCGAACAAGCTTGATGGTGATGGAAAACAATAACAAGGAAACTGCCAGGGAGTATGCTTATAAATGGAAAAATAAGGCAATATATGTACAACCACCTTTCTGGAGAAATAGATGGTAACTCTATTTGCCAATACTTTCAATTCCTTATATTATAAGCATCTTATGGGTAGTTCCACCTAATATTTTTATGATGTTATTGTTATTACTAAGAGAATAGAATAATGGATAAGAGCTAGTAGAATATCGAAACCTACCGAGAAGAAGGGGTTTAGTAGAAGGAGAAAGGGTGTTGAGGTAAGCAATATGAAAGGAGGGTATAAAAGTAAAAAAGAATTACCAAACCCAAAGCTACCAGACCTCGTCTTCCTAAATATCCAGTATTAAATTTTCTAAGCCTTTGCTGGTAAACCAACCCGATAGAAAACCAAGTTGAAAATAATCCAAGAAGAACCTACTAAAGAAACCAAGAACAACTCTCACCTCTACATATACCTTTAGAAGAAATATATGCAAAATTGTTAAACTTAGATCACGTGGCCCCTTTTTTATTTCCACCATTAAAGCCTCCATTCCTAAATTGGTAAAAATCAGATCTAATATGTAAGTACCATGCCAGAAACCTTGGCCACAATATTGATACTTTCTTGGCATTTAAGAGGAAGCTCTTGCAGTTAATCAAAGCAGGGTAGATAACTTTTAAAGATACCCCCAACATCAATTCCAACCTCCTATCTAATCATTCTTCCAATGGTGGGGGAGTAAATATCATGGAATTTGGAAGAAAAAAATAGAAGGTTTTAAAGGTAACAATGGATAAGTTGTATGACATATTGGTGCAAGCCAAGTGTTTTCGAACAAAAAATGAATCAGGTTCAAAGAAGAGTGATGGTTTTAATAAGTTCCACAAAGCAATGGGACATAACATCGATAAATGTGAAGAATTTCACCAAAAGATGTTACAAATGATGAGTTATGGTCTGTTATAAATAAAGAATGAGGAAAAGGATGATGTTGTAGGCATGTTAAGTTTTCAAGAGAAGAAAGTAAAGATGTGTAGGCTTTAATATACAAAGAGCGGTCCACTAAAACTCATTTTGATAAGGCCTGCAGTTACCTTTAATAGGAACTATAATACATTGCCTCATAATTGTTGTTACTCATTTTTGTACCCCACGTGCTGGAGACGGTGTATACCTCTTTTGAACTAAGTGTAAGAGTTTAACTCATGTTTGCTGGAAGATTGACAAAAGCAGAGAAAGAAATATTTTTTCGAAACCCTGTTTGATCTGTTTTCTGCTCTTGTTATCCTTCCTCTTTGCTACCAAAATTGTCAAGTTTTCTTAGATTGATCATGAGTCTTTATAATGCTAATTTTTTTTCTTCTTTATCTGGTCTTTAAGGTTGGATAAATCCCTCAGAATTTTCACTAAAAAAAACTGGTTCTGTTGCTGTCGCAATTTTTTATTCCAACTTAGGCTCTGATTCTGACTTGGTTTCGTATGATATCTAACCATCCTAGTTATATTTTGTCACTCATGACATGTTGAAAAATTGACCTACACCTTTATTGAGTCCTAGGGATCATTGTTCTTAGGGCAGACTCTTAGTCAAATTTGGATGCTCGACATTGTCAGATTAAGAACCTTTTTGACCAATTAGATTTCTGCCAGATTTTGTTATCTAAAAAGATTTTATCTTACTTTGACTCCTTCATCAAAGTTGTAGTCCTGGACGCGTAGATAAATTTGGGCTTTTGAATCATTTGATTTCGATATCATAAACTCAAGATATTCTCGCTTGAATATCTAACGTGAAAGTAGAGAATTCTGTCGCGAGAAGGATCCTGGCCCGAGTTTTACACTAAAAACTGTATTTCCATCATAAATTTTGTTGATTTTTTCTTAGATCATGCTCTCAGTCATATCGAGATTCTTGGCATTGTCAGTTTCTGAATTAAATCAGGAGACCCTGTTGATCAACTAGATTACTGTTAGATTCTGTTCTCTAAAACAATTTTATCTCACTTCGACTCCTTTATCAAAGTTGTAGTCCTGGACGCGTAGATAAATTTAGGCTTTTGAATCACTTGATTTTGATATCAGAAGCTCAAGATATTCTCGTTTGAATATCTAGTGTGAAAGTAGGGATTCCTGCCGTGAGAAGGATTTTTGCCCGAGTTTGCAGGGACATAATTGTAAGATGCTTAAAGTTTGAAGATCAATTACAGGCCAATTTGAAACCCTTTTTTGGACCAAGGACCAAATGAAAAGGGTGCTAAAATAAGGAAGTTGAGTGAATATAAAATTAGAAGGAATTTTGCTGGAGGAAGGAATTGAAGAACCACATTTTATCTGCATAGCTAGCCCGGTTTTTCTTTCCTTTTATCTGCAATTTCCTGTTTGGTTTCCATGTTTCTCTCACTTGAATGTAGAGCTGCATACCATGTTTTTATTGCCTCATTTTAAAGGGAGCAGCTGGTGCTTTATGGTCCTAGCCATGGAAGGAAAGAAAGGAGTCGCACCATCCTTTAACTTGGAAAGAAATCACTGCTAATCACAGAATCAAAATCAAATATTCTGGTTTCCTATTCTTTGCTCACCGGAGATTACAACCTAGAATTAATGTAATATTGGTTTCCTAAATAGAGCTGCATGTTGGGCTATATAAGCCTCTTCTGTTGAGGGAAGAGGGGAGAAAAACAGAAAAAGAAAGACAAAAAATGCAAGAGAGGTAGGCAGTTAGGAGAGAAAAAAACGCAGAGAACAGAGGGATTTTCTTCCTTTATCCTTGCGTTGCTGTGAGATCAAGAAGGCAGGCAGTAAAAGAGAAAGAAAAGAAAAGAAAAGACAAAAAAAAGGAGGAGAAACAAGGAAGAAGCAGGGACTGACTTTCGGTATTTGCTCTATTTTTTCTACAAATAAAATCTGCAGAATAGGGGAGAAGAAAGTGCAGGAACCAGTAGAGAGAGTGACGAAGATGCAGAGGAAAGAAAAAGCAAAAAACAGACGCAAATACAAAATAGAAGGAAAAGGTTTGAAATAGACGAACACAAACCAAGCAACCACCACGCTTTCAACGTTGTTGAAGCTTTTTTATCTCCAGGTTTTTAGGGGAATTCATCTATTATTCATCGTTAATGTTTGGATAAAGAAATCCCAAAGGGATGAATATCAAAAATATTTAATGGGAATAACTTGTTATTATTCACTGTTAATATTTGGATAAAAGAAACCCTAAGTGGTAAATATCCAAAATAATTTTCTAGGTATAATAAGTCATCACACATCCTTAAAAGAAGCCTTGATTATAATCAAGGACATTTTAATTTTTTACTCCACGATTTACGAGCCATGAGAGTATAAAACATTAAGGCAAAAATAGGCTTTTAAAGCGCCCTAGATTTTTAAATTTTTGTCCTTCCTCCTTGCGATTTATGAGTCGCAAATTCTTGAAATACTAACGGAGAAATGAGCTTTTAAAGCACATGGAATCTCCTTAGATTTCTATCTTAATAAATTTAGTTTGAATCAAACCTAGGAAAACTGATGGGATTAGAAAACACCAACACCATAGCAATTATAAAGCAAACCAAACACCAAACAGCTTACCTTAGGTAGGGCGTACTAGGGATGCTAATACCTTCCCTTTGCGCAACCAGTCCCTTGCCTTAGAATCTCTGAAAGACCAGTTAGGGTTCCTAGTGACCAAAATATTAGGTGGCGACTCCTTTACACATAAACAAAAATCCCAAAATCAATTAAGGGTCGCCGTGATGTCGTGCTCCGCTGTGAGGGTGCGACATGATGGCGACTCCGCTGGGGACCCTAGGACTAGGCTTGGTAATTGTTTTTTAGTTCATGCTATGTGTTGTTGTTGTTTTTTTTTTTACTATGAATGATACTTTGTTTAAAAGCTTTAGCATGCATCTTCATATTCTATCATACATGGTATGGTCATGCATCACTTTATTATTATTATTATCTTTTTTAGGGCACACATATTTAACTTTAAGTTAAGTGGGGAACTAGCAGTTTGCCTTATGACTTGATTCAAGGTTTAAGTTTGTGTAAACCCTAACTCTTTGCTGAGTGTTTAGATTGATAGTGATTGGTATACGTGCCATCCCACTATTTGTTGAACCCCCATATTGCCTTTATAAGGGCGATCACTGGGACAACAAGAGACCCTTTTTTAGAGACCAAGTAGTAAACCTACTATATGTCTCACGTAAAGGAACTAGAACCTATCCTTAGGGTGTATGCTCTATAATATCTTTTGCATCAGAACAAGTCTAACCCCAAGGCATCTTGAATTGTAGGACTTGTGAACAAAATGGCCACCATTGCTAAATTTTCCATCATAGAATATGAGAAAAATTCTGAACTGTCACTATTGACTGAAGGAGACTGCCTTAGAAGCGATGCTAAGAAGCTGTCACCAATCAAGAACTTGAATTACATTATGAGGTGAACAAGTTAACGACTCACTTTCAAAATGTGGATAAGGATACATTTTTTAGAAAATACGGACGTTTGATGAAGATTGCAAAGGTAGAAGTTTTAAGCCTAGCTGTGCGAGCCTTAGTTCATTTTTGGGATCCAGACTACCGGTGTTTTTCTTTTGAAAGCATAGACCTATCTCCCATTATGAAGGAATATGGGATGTTGACTGAGTTTCCAAACAATCTGTATAGGATTTATTTTCCTTTGAGATTTAACAAGATTATCCCCGAACTGTCAAAACTGCTCAGAATCGCCAACTTGGAAAATTTTTTGGAAAATAATGCTACTTGTCTGAAATGGAGGATGCTAGAAATTGAACTGGAAAAGAAGTCAGGATCAGAAAAAGAGAGATTGATTGCCTTGGGCATATTTGGCCTTGTGTTGTTCCCAAGTCAGACGGGTGTAGTGAGTTTGGAGGCCGTTGTTGCTTATGTAGAGTATGAGAATACACAAATCAATCAAGTGGCTGTTATTTTAGCTGAAACCATCTTGACACTTAATCATTGTAGGAGGACCGGAAAAGGAGTAATGAGATGCTGCACGCAGTTGTTGTATATCTGGATGGTTAGCTATATCGAAAAAACCTGTCTTCAATATTTTTTGATGGTTCACCCAAAGACCCCTAAAGTTTGTAGAAGAAGAAGAATGGGGAGATCTAGACAACCAAGGTTAGGTTGATAAATTAGAAGGTTTGCCTAATAGTGATTTCAAGTGGAGATCCCCATGGGTAACGACAGTGAAAGTCCTAATGAGTTGTGGATAGAGACGTTGGGTGCCATTGGTGGGGATTACAGGCTATGTGAGTTATGCTCCTACCCTGGTGGTAAGGCAACTTGGGGGCATGCAGTTTGTTCCAAGGACTATGGAAATTGCTGAATTCTTTGGTTTATTAAAAGATCCCATTGCACAAGAAGTTTTGGAGATCATCAAACAAGATTGGAAGCATATGGTTTTGGTTGAGATAGAAGATTTAAAGGATCCAAGTGCAAGTGAAGGATATGCAAGATGGAGAGACCTAGCTGCTTCAGCCATGCCTTGTGTAGGAATCAAATCTCCCCAAACTGTAGAAGAGCCTATCAAGAGGAAAAGGGTCAATAATGAAGAGGAATTGAGAAGAAAAGTGGAAAAACTTCGGATAGAGTTCAGCAAAAGCAGAAAAGACAAGGCAATGTTGGAAGAAATGATGCTGGAAGGGGATAAAAGGAGAGCATTTCTAGATGAGCAAATACAATCTAGAGATGCGAGAATAACAAAGCTTGAGTTAAAACTAAGTGAGCAAAATATTGTTAGGGAAGAAAGTGTGAAGGAGCTAGGAGGGATGAGTTTGGATTGGATGTAAAGTTGCTCTAAACTTGAAGCAAAGGAGATTGATTTTAACGATTGTCAAGGAAGTGTAGAATATTACCAAGAAAAATTTGCACAAGTTCAGTTCGAATTGATGGAGAGGATTGGGAAGTATGAGGATTTGAACAAGAAATATATGGAGTTGGAAAGCCGTTCGACGGGGATTGCAAAAGAAGAAAGTAAAAGGAAAGGTTTTGAGGCTGTTGAAGCAGAATTAGCGGTTAAGAAGAATGAGATAAAATTTATGAGAATAAAACTTGACAAGAAATGTGAAAAGGTGAAGTATTTAGATGAGAAGCTAGTAGCAATGGAAAAACACAAGGATCAAATCGACGCCAACAATGCTGCTTTAAACAGAACCAATATGTTGCTAATAGAAAAGATGATCAAGACAAATGAGCAAATGGATGAAGCTGCTACACATGCTCAGATTATTAGAATCAATGCGCGAAATGTGGGAGGGGACATCATTTGCTATCGCCGATGCCTAGCTGAAACCGATGCCTTTCTAAGGAAGATTGAGAACCGTGGCTTTGCCTTTTTACCTTTGGCTAGAGAGTTTGTGGAGGAAAGGGATTAATATATTTTGTATTTCATTTTTATTTATAAATGTAATAAACTTATCAAGCATTAATGAAAAGGGCGTTGACCTATCTTCTTATGCAAAATCTGTTTCGGTGAATATGATTCAAGTAAACGACTTGAAAGGCAGTACTCCTAGCAATGTGACAAGAGAACCTATGTTTATAAGGTGGTGACTATTATTTGTTCACAAGAAGGCTGCATCCATACCCAATATACAAAGCATTCTCATCACAATCATGCATTTTCTCATACATCTATGCATGCATCTGCAAACTAAGAAACATAGGTCCCCCTTCTAGAATCCACAACACTCGACAAAGAAAAAAGATGGAAAACGAAGAAAGGTCACAACCAGAAGCTCAGTACCAAAGAGAGCTTGAAGGAGTTCGGAATGATGTGCCGCACCTGACCAGTTTGCTCGAGCAAATGTTGAGAGCCAAAGGTGGAGAGGGAACGTCTACTCAACCTGATGAAGCACCACCAGTAGCTCAAATCCCTGTCGCACCTATAAACGCGGGGGCAAATACACCAAATAAGCAGCATCCTAATCTCACTCAGCCCATCCAAATCCCTATTACAATGGATTTAACAAACGAAGATCCACAGGACGTCAGATTCTCTAATCATGTAGGGTATGATAAGTGGACTGCGCTAGAAGAGAGGCTAAGGGTTATTAAAGGAAATGATTTATTTGACCCAATTAGGGCCGCTGAAGTATGTTTGGTGCCTAACATCGTAATTCCAAAGAAGTTCAGAGTGCCGGAGTTTGTTAAGTATACCGGAATGGAATGCCCAAAGACCCATCTTCATTCCTACTATAACTAGATGGTAGAAGTTATCCACGATGATAAATTGATAATTTACTTCTTCTAGGATAGCCTAACAGGATTGGCCCTCAGCTGGTATATGAGGCTGGACAACATTAGGATCAAGAGATGGACAGATCTAGCAGATGCTTTCTTAAAGCAATACAAGTTCAATCTTGAGATTGCTCCTGATAGGACCAGTCTGATTATCATGGAGAAAGGAACTCAAGAGTCCGTGAGGGCTTATGCTCAAAGGTGGCGAGACCAAGTTATCAATGTACAACCTCCACTAATAAAGATGGAGATGGTAACACTGTTTGCTAATACTTTTAGGGCCCCATACTAACATCTTATGGGTAGCTCAGCCTAGCATTTCAATGTTGCTGTGTGAATTACTGAAAGGATTGAGCAAGGAATCCAAAGTGGGAGAATTGCGGAACCTATAGAGAAGAGGGGTTTTCTTAGGAAAAAGAAGGAAATTGAGGTGAATAACCTAGAAAACAGTTACAAAGAGAAAGGCAAAAACTACCAAAACTACCAAACACCTACCTCTCAAATCACCAGCATCAACTTTTCCAAACCCTTCGTCCCAAACCAACCCCATCAAACAAAATTCCCCGCCAATAACCAAAACAGTTACCAAAGGAGAGACAACCGACAACTAGAAGAACAATTACCACCTTTGCCAATTACCCTAAAGGAGTTATATGCCAAGTTGTTAAGTATTGGGCAAATAGCTCCCCTACTATTACCTCATATGCAACCACCTTTCCCTACCTGGTACAACCCTGAGTTGACTTATGAATACCATGCTGGTAATACGGGTCACAACATCGAAAACTGTGTAGCTTTTAAGAATAGGGTATCGCAGTTGATCAAAATTAGATGGGTCACTTTTGAAGATTCGCCTAATGTGAATTTGAACCCTCTACCCAAACATGTTATAGGTGGTAGTGGAGTGAATATTATGGAGGTCGGTAGCAAAAAGAATGTGCTAAGAGTGACCATGGTGAGGCTGTATAAAATGTTGGTACAATCTGGACATTTGGAGAAATCATCTGAACATTGCATGATGGAAGATGATTTTTACCCATTCCATAAAAAGAAAGGGCATCACATTGATGAATGCATTGAGTTTCATCAAAAGTTTGTGAGAACACTGACTTTAGAAGAGTTAAGGATTGAGGCTATAAAAGATAATGAAGAGATAGAGATGAAAGAGAATCGGGGGAAATATAGAGTCTAATTAATAGCTAATGGGCTCTCGAAATTGATATTAACAAAACCCTCATATGCAAACAAAGTAGACTATGGAGCGATGCCTGGAGATTATGGTTATACCTCGAATATCAAAACTCTTTTGCCATTGTTCCGAACTGAGATAAGTGGGCTAACTCGAAGTGGTCATTGTTTCACACCTGAAGAACTAGAGAAGCAAAGAAAGGCTAAGGGCAAGGAGGTGTTGGACCTCGATAAAGAGCTTGAGGTAAATAAACCTGTGATTGAGGAAGAAACAAATGAGTTCCTAAAATTAATGAAGCATAGTGAGTACTGTATAGTGGATCAGTTGAAGAAGACCCCTGCCAAGATCTTCATCATGTCATTAATACTCAACTCCAAGCCGCATCGTAATGCTTTGGAAAAAGTACTGGATGAGGCCTACGGACCCCAAGATATTGAACAAAAGACTATGGAGCATCTAGTAGGGAGGATCCACGTTGCCAAGTACTTATATTTCACAGAAGATGAACTTGACGCTGAAGGAACAGGACATAAAAAGCCCTTGTATGTCACGGTTCGATGCAAAGATTATCTCATCGGTAAAGTTCTCATCGATAACAGCTCAGCCCTTAATGTGTTACTAAGGCATATGTTAGATGAAATGCTGGTAGATCCCTCACACATGCAACCCAGTGGGATGACGGCTAGAGCGTACAATGTTTTGCCAAGGCAAGTGATAGGGACAATTAAGGTCAAACTAGCTGTGGGTCCACAAGTCTTTCTAGTAACCCTTCAAGTGTTGGATATCCACCCTTCCTATAGTATGTTGTTAGGAAGGCCATGGATACACTCTACGGGAGCTGTCACCTCCTCGCTGCATCAATGTTTGAAGTACATTACCAATGGTGTTCTGGTTACTGTTAAGGCTGAGGAGACTATATCAATGGTAAGAAACGTGGCGGTTCCATTCATTGAAGCTGAAGATTGTAAGGATGGAAACCTTCATGCATTTGAAGTTGTGAATACCGAGTGGCTGCTCGAGAACACTGTGGTGAGGAAACCAGAAATCTCGGAGGCCACCAAAATGGCTGCTAAAAGCTTTTTGAAGCACAAGATTCCTTTCCCATATGACATCGAGAAAGGAAGACTTGAATGAATTGATATAATCAAGCTGAAAGCTGCGGAACAGAGGTTTGGGCTTGGATATAAGCCTAAGAAGAAGGATTACAAGCGAGTTGCTGGTGCAAGAAGGGAGAAGAGAATGGCTAGGATTGAAGGAAGGAAGCCTGAAGAAGAAAGCTTAGTCATCCCTCCAATCAGGATTTCATTTCCAAAGGCCGCATATGTGATGCAACCTGATAAGGGACATGGAAACCTTCTTCAGAAGCTTTCTTCAATGAACATAAACACTCTAATAGAAGATCAAGTTGAAGACATTGCTGAGAAGATTGAATCCGGAAAAAGGGATGAAGAGCTGCCGCAATTACCATCTACACTCTAGAAGAATTTACCGCCAGGACTTTCGTTCGAAAGCTAGCTGAAGAAGAGAGGTTCCAGAATTGGGAGACCCAAGAAGCTCCATTGGTTTTCAAAATGCAATCAACAATGATTGTTGGATTATAATTTTATCTATGTTGTTTGCCTTTTTCTATTTTGTTTTATTTTTATTCATTGACAATCGAAGCTCAAGATGTCAATTGGATTTTATTTTTGTTTTTGAGCCAATCTTTTCCTTTTAATGAGATCATGCATTTTCAAAATTCATCTTAATGTCTTACTATGCATTTACACATCACTTCCCGCTTTCAGGAACCCTGAAAGCAGATCCTCCACAACAACACCTGCACCTTACATTGAGAATGAATGACCAAACTTTAAAGAATACATAGTAGTTGTAGAAGATGAGGAATGAGAGGAGAAAAACATATAGGAATTCATAAAATTAATAGAATAACACAAACAGGCTTGAAAGCCCGCTAAAAAGGAACTTGAAACCATAAATGTGGGTAATGAAGAAATCAAAAGAGAGCTGAAAATAGGAACTTTGATCACCCCTGAAGAGAAAGAAGAGTTGATTGCACTGCTCCGAGATTACGTAAATGTCTTTGCCTGGTCCTATGAGGATATGCCTGGTTTGGATACGAATATTGTAGTACATAGGATACCACTGGTGGAAGGATACAAGCCGATTAAGCAGAAGTTGAAAAGAACTCATCTGGAGGTCTTAATCAAAGTAAAGGCAAAAATTGAAAAACAATGGAACACTGGTTTTTTTGGAAGTAGTCAAGTATCCACAATGAGTTTCGAACATAGTGGTGGTACCCAAAAAGGAAGGTAAAATCAGAGTTTGTGTGGACTTTAGGGACTTAAACCAGGCTAGCTCTAAAGACAATTTTCCTCTACCACACATAGATATGTTAGTTGATAATGCAACACGCAGCTCCACATATTCCTTTACGGATGGATTTTTGGGCTACAATCAGATAAAAATGGCACAAGAGGATAAGGAGAAGACAACCTTTGTAACACCATGGGGAACCTTTTGCTACAAAGTCATGCCATTTGGTTTAAAGAATGTTAAGGCCACCTACCAAAGGGCTATGGTGACTTTGTTTCACGCATGATGCATAAAGAGATTGAAGTATACGTGGATGACATGATTACTAAATCTAGAGAGGGAGAGAATCATGTCCAAATATTGAAGAAATTGTTTGAAAGACTAAGGAAATATAAGTTGAGGCTTAACCCAGCGAAGTGTTCGTTCGGGGTGAAATCTGGGAAGTTATTAGGATTTGTGGTGAGTGACAAAGGGATAGAAGTGGATCTTGACAAAGTAAAGGCTATTCAATCTATGCCACCTCCCAAGACTAAGAAGGATGTGAGAGGTTTCTTAAGAAGGTTGAATTATATTGCTCGGTTTATATCCCAATTAACCATGACTTGTGATTCGATCTTTTGTTTGTTAAGGAAGAAAAACCCTAGAATTTGGAATGAAGAGTGCGAAGAGGCTTTTGAGAAAATCAAGCAATACTTGTTGAACCCACCCTAGCTTGTTCCTCTAGTACCAGAAAGGCCATTAATATTGTACCTAACAGTAACTGAAACAACAATGGGATGTGTGTTTGGGCAACATGATGAAACCGGAAGGAAAGAAAGGGCCATTTATTACCTGAGCAAGAAGTTCACGGAATGTGAGTTTAGGTATACTATGATTTTAAAGTTGTGTTGCACACTGACATGGCCTGCAAGGAGATTACGTCAGTATATGTTGTATCACACTACGTGGTTAATTTCTAAATTAGACCCGTTGAGGTACATTTGTGAAAAGCCCTATTTATCGAGCCGAATTGCAAGATGGCAAGTTCTATTGGCTGAGTATGACATAGTATATATGACAAAGAAAGTCGTGAAAGGGAGTGTTATTGCCGATCACCTGGCTGACCATGCTATAGAAGATTATGAGTCATTAAACTTTGACTTTCTCGATGAAGATGTGCTTGCAATCGAGGAAGAGAAATTAGATTGGTGGATTATGTACTTTGATGGTGCTGTAAATGTATGTGGTAACGGAGCAGGTGCAGTGATAATCTCTCCTTATAAGAAGCAGTATCCGATTTTAGTTAAGCTGCAGTTCGGGTGTACCAACAACACGGCTGAGTATGAAGCTTGTTTAGAGGTTGCATTGGAGATGAACATCAGAAAGATAGATGTGTATGGAGACTCAATGCTGATCATTTGCCAAGTAAAAGGAGAATTTGAGGAAATAGATTTCACCCATCTGGAAAGGGAAGGAAACTAGTTTGCAGATGCTTTGGCCACACTAGCATCTATGGCCAAGATAGACTTTGGGCACAAGGTACAACCGGTACACAACAATATCAGAAATAACCCAGCTCATTGTTGCTCAGTTGAAAGAGAAGTGAATGGAAAACCCTTGGTACTATGATATCAAGAATTTCATCCAAAACCATGCATATCCCATAGGGGCATCCAAAATCGACAAGAAGACCTTGAGGAGGTTGGTTGACGGGACTTTGTTGAGATGTTTGGATGAATTTGAGGCAAAAAACGCGTTACGGGAAGTCCATGAAAGGGATTTGCTCAACCCATGCTAATGGACACGTGATGGCTAGGAAGATACAAAGAGCCGGTTACTTCTGGATGACATTAGAGAAGGATTGCATTGACTATGTCCGAAAATATTATAAGTGCCAAGTATACAGTGACAAAATCAACTCCCCTCCAGCTCCTCAGTTTAACTTGACTTCTCCATGGCCCTTCACAATATGGGGAATTGATGTGATTAAACCTGTAAACCCAAAAGCCAGCAATGGTCATAGGTTTATTCTCATGGTTATCGACTACTTTACAAAATGGGTAGAAGCTGGGTCATTTGCTCATATGATGCAAAAGTGGCGAAGAAATTTATTGAGAGAGATTTGATTTGTTGGTATGGTCCACCAGAAAAGATAATAATTGATAATGCCTAGAATTTCAATGGCAAGATGATAATAAAACTATGCGCTAAATGGAAAATCAAGCATTCCAACTCTCTACCGTATAGACCAAAGATGAATGGTGCGGCAGAAGCTGCTAACAAGAATGTCAAAAAGATTATTCAGAAGATGATAGTCACCTATAAGGATTGGCATGAGACGTTGTCATTTGCCCTTCATACGTATCGCACCGCAGTCCGAACCTCAACAGGAGCCACTTCATACACGTTGGTATATGGAATGGAGGCGGTTATGCCTTTAGAAATGGAAATCCCCTCATTAAGAGTACTAGTAGACTCTGAGCTGGAAAAGGTAGAATGGGAAAAAGTTAGATATAAACAGCTGAATCTGATAAGTGAAAAGAGGATAGCCGCAATCTGTCATCATCAACTCTACCAAAGAAGGATGACCAAATCATACGACAAGAAGGTTTGACCTCGAGGATTCCACGAAGGAGATCTTGTACTGAAGAAAGTTTTGCCTTTACTAGGAGAAGATTAGAGTAAATGGGCATCGAACTATGAAGGCCCTTACGTCGTAAAGAAAGCATTCTCGAGAGGAGCTTTGCTGTTATTTAGAATGGATGGAGAAGATCTAGTTAGGCTAATGAAGTCTGACTCTATATGGAAATATTACACTTGATGTATTCCGTAATTTCCCAATCAACAAAATAAAGTTCAGTCATGAATTCTCTCTGTAAAGCACCTTTTCTTCATAAAACGCATGATCTCATAATATTTGAATTTTTTTACTTAAACAAACTCTTTTCTTACACGTGACTAAGGAAATGACTCCATCAATTGGAGGGAACCAAACCAATTTTAAAACTGACAAGTATTACACACCATATTGGGGGCAAAAAGGTGCATATAGGGGTCCATAGTGAACCAAAGCACAAAGGGGTATCATCATAAAAACTTCTAAAAAAGCATCTTTTATAAGAATTGTTAATTGCACTGAAAGTTTTAGTTTTCACGAACAAAACCAAATCTTTTGAGTTTTCCTTTTAAAATAATAATAATAATAAATACTCAATGGAGCAAGAAAGGGCCCCATAAGGAACCAGAGATCTCTCCACCAAGAGGATAGGAAGTATAGCGCGTGGAGCATATTCTATTTCAAGAGGACGAGTAGGAAAAACAAATGGAAATAGGAGCTCAATAAGTCTACAACAGAAAGGGGGACCTATGTTTCCAAAATAGGTAACAAAAAAACATGTATGCTATATTGTCATAACACTAACCTGGCAGAAGAAGGTATGATGAAAGCCAAAATAGTTCCAAGTTTTTGGGAAAACCACTGAGGTACAAAATCTCAGGTCAACGGAACTACGGAAAAGGATAGGAATTGTGAACCAGCATTGCTTCATTTCCTCGAGCTAAGATGTTTTCTTTTGAAGTTTGAGATGGGCAGGTCACCTGATATTGAGATCGTTTCTTAGAAAAACGTGAAGTTTTCTAAGAATTTTAAGATGGGCTAGTCACCTGATATTGAGACCGTTTCTTAGAAAAGCGTGGAGTTTTCTTAGAATTTTAAGATGGGCAAGTCACCCGATATTGAGACCGTTTCTTAGAAAAGCATTGAGTTTTCTAAGAATTTTAAGAGGGGCCGATCACCTGATATTGAGACCATTTCTTAGAAAAGCGTGGAGTTTTCTAAGAATTTTAGGATGGGCCGGTCACCCGATATTGAGACGTTTCTTAGAAAACCGTGGAGTTTTCTTAGAATTTTAAGATGGGCAGGTCACCTGATATTAAGACTGTTTCTTAGAAAAGCGTGGAGTTTTATTAGAATTTTAAGATAGGCAGGTCACCCGATATTGAAATCGTTTCTTAGAAAAGCATGGAGTTTTCTAAGAATCTTAAGATGGGCAGGTCACCCGATATTGAGACCATTCCTTAGGATTGCGTGGAGTTTTCTAAGAATTTTCTTAGAAAAGTGTGGAGTTTTCTAAGAATTTTAAGATGGGCAGGTCACCTGATATTGAGACCGTTTCTTAGAAAAGCGTGGAGTTTTCTTAGAATTTTAAGAGGGACCGGTCACCCGATATTGAGACTGTTTCTTAGAAAAGCGTGGAGTTTTCTAAAAATCTTAAGGTGGGCAGGTCACCCGATATTGAGACCGTTTCTTAGTAAAGCGTGAAGTTTTCTAAGAATTTTAGGATGAGCAGGTCACCTGATAGGGAGACCATTATTTAGGAAAATCACTGAGTTTTAGCATGATCAGACAATTCATCTTTACAACACTTACTACGCGAAGCACTTGACAAGTTTTGCTTCGTAAGCATTGTAAAGAGGGGGTAGCTGTTGTTACTCATTTTTGGACCTTACGTGCTGGAGACGGTGTATACCTCTTTTGAACTGAGTGTAGGAGTTTAACTCATATTTGCTGGAAGATTGACAAAAGCAGAGAAAGAAATATTTTTTTGAAACCCTATTTAAGTTGTTTTCTGCTCTCGTTATCCTTCCCTTTTGCTACCAAAATCGTCAAGTTTTCTTAGATTGATCAAGAGTCTTCATAATGCTAAATTTGTTCCTTCTTTATCTGATCTTTAAGGTTGGATAAATCCCTCAAAATTTGCACTAAAAAAAACTGGTTCTGCTGTTGTCGCAATTTTTTGTTCTAACTTAGGCTCTGATTCTGACTTGGTTTCGTACAATATCTGACCATCCTAGTTATATTTTGTCACTCATGACATGTTGAAAAATTAACCTACACCTTTATTGGGTCCTAGGGATCACTGTTCTTAGGGCAGACTCTCGGTCAGATTTGGATGCTCGACATTGTCAGATCAAGAACCTTTTTTACCAACTAGAATCGTGTCAGATTCTGTTATCTAAAAAGATTTTATCTCGCTTCGACTCCTTCATCAAAGTTGTAGTCCTGGACGTGTAGATAAATTTGGGCTTTTGAATCGCTTGATTTTGATATCAGAAGCTCAAGATATTCTCATTTGAATATCTAGTGTGAAAGTAGGGATTCCTGCCGTGAGAAGGATTTTTGCCCGAGTTTGTAGGGACACAATTGCAAGATGCTTAAAGTTTGAAGATCATTTGAAGGCCAATTTAAAACCCTTTTTGGACCAAGGACCAAATGGAAAAGGTGCTAAAATAAGAAAGTTGAGGGAAGAGAAAATTGGAAGGAATTTTGCTGGAGGAAAAAATTGAACCATGTTTTTATCTGCACAGCTAGCCCGATTTTTCTTTCCTTTTATCTGCAATTTCCTGTTTGGTTTCCATGTTTCTCTCGCTTAAATAGAGAGCTGCAGAGCATGTTTTTATTGCCTCATTTTAAGAAGAGCAGCTGGTGCTTCATGGTCCCAGCTATAGAAGGAAAGAAAGGAGCCACACCATCCTCTAACTTGGAAAGAAATCACTGCTGATCACAGAATCAAAATCAAATATTCTGGTTTCCTATTCTTTGCTCACTCGAGATTACAACCTAGAATTAATGTAATATTGGTTTCCTAAATAGAGTTGCATGTTAGGCTATATAAGCCTTTTCTGCTGAGGGAAGGGGGGAGAAAAATAGAAAAAGAAAGACAAAAAACACAAAAGAGGTAGGCAGTTAGGAGAGAATAAAACACAGAAAACAGAGGAAGTTTCTTCCTTCATCCTTGCGTTGCTGTGAGATCGGGAAGGCAGGCAGTAGAAGAGAAAGAAGAGAAAAGAAAAGACAAAAAAAAAAGAGAGGAGAAACAAGGAAGAAGCAGGGACTGATTTTCGGTCTTTGCTCCATTTTTTCTGCAAATAATATCTGCAAAATAGGGGAGAAGAAAGTGCAGGAACCAGTAGAGAGAGTGACGAAGACGCAGAGGAAAGAAAAAGCAAGAAACAGACGCAAATACAAAACAGAAGGAAAAGGTTTGAAACAGACGAACATAGACCAAGCAACCACCACGCTTTCAACGTTGATGCAGCTTCTTCGTCTCCAGGTCTGTTCTCTTCACCTCTTGCATGCATTTGTTTTCTTTGTGTTGGCACTATTCAAGTGAATTTTAATTCACTTGAACAGTAACGTGGTCTCTTTGCATGCATTTTACTTTGTGTGTGTACTGTTCAAGTGAATTTTGTTCAAGTGAATTAATTCACTTGAACAGTAACCCCCCAGCTTTGATTAAACTATAACTGCACCCTTTTTGTGTCCAGCTGGTCACTTGATTGGGCAAGTGACTAGGCCGGACCTACTTTTTTTTTCTTTCAAAAAATAAAAGGAAGAGGAAGAGATTTATGATTTTCTGCCATATTTATTTTAAGGTCTGAATTTTTTTATGTTGTAAAAAATATCAATCTCGTATTTAGAATACCCAGTTTTCGATGCAATGTGACAAATATACTTATAGATAAAAAAAAAATGTTTTCATGCATACGGCCAATACCCTAACATGTTTTGAATGCTCTTTTTTATACAAAAAAATATTGGAAATTTTGAAAATGTGTTTTCACATGGATTTCTTAAACACAACAAAAATTATTTTCTTGCATTTCTGGATTTTACAACATGTTTGTATAACTCCAAAGGGTATTGGCCAATATTTAAAAAAAAAATAAAAAATCTTATTTTAGGGGGAATTCATCTATTATTCACCGTTAATGTTTGGATAAAGAATCTGGATTTTACAACATGTTTGTAAAACTCCAAAGGGTACTGGTTAATATTTCAAAAAAATAAATAATCTTATTTTGGGGGGAATTCATCTATTATTCACCGTTAATGTTTGGATAAAGAAATCCTAAAGGGATGAATATCCAAAATATTTAATGGGAATAACTTGTTATTATTCACTATTAACATTTGGATAAACAAACCCTAAGTGGTAAATATCCAAAATAATTTTCTAGGGATAATAAGTCATCACACATCCTTGAAAGAAGTCTTGATTATAATCGAGGATATTTCAATTTTTTACTCCACGGTTTACGAGCCGTGAGAGTATAAAACACTAAGGTAAAAATAGACTTTTAAAGCGCCCTAGATTTCTAAATTTTTGTCCCTCCTCCTTGCGATTTACGAGTCGCAAACTCTTGAAATACTAAGGGAGAAATGAGCTTTTAAAACACATGGAATCTCCTTGAATTTCTATTTTAATAAATTTAGTTTAAATCAAATCTAGGAAAACTGATGGGATTAGAAAACACCAACACCATAACAATTTTAAAGCAATTAGCTTAGGTAGAGCGTACTAGGGGTGCTAATTCCTTTCCTTTACGCAACCAGTCCCTTGTCTTAGAATCTCTGAAAGACCAATTAGGGTTCCTAGTGACCGAAATACTAGGTGGCGACTCCTTTATACATAAACAAAAATCCTGAAATCAATCGAGGGTCGCCACTCTGCCGTGAGGGTGTGACAATAATTATGGAAATTCTCTCAATGTTGAGGGTCCTGCTCCTGTGTTTTAGACCGAGATTGATGGATTAATTCTAAGTTAAAAGTGTTTTACGCTTGAGAAACTAGAAAGGCAACAAAAATTCAAGGGTAAAGAGGTTGTAAATGATATCAAATATATGAAACTAAACAAAACCATGAGTGAGGAAGAAGTTGGTGAATTCCTAAAGCTAATGAAGCATAATGAGTACAGTGTGGTAGAGTAGTTGAAGAAAACCCCTACTTGGATATCCTTGATGTCCCATATCCTGAGTTCCGAGCCCCTACCATAATACGCTACGAAGAGTGTTGAACGACGCATATGTGCCCCAATACATGGCCTAAAAGACTATGAAGCATCTGGTTGGAAGAATCCATGTGATAAATTACCTATACTTCATTGAAGACGAGCTCGATGCTAGGGGGACAGGTCATAATAAACCTATATACATCACTGTAAGGTGCTAGGATTACACCATTGGCAAAGTATTGATAGACAATGGATCAACTTTAAATATACTCCCAAAACATGTGTTGGATGAAATGCTAATTGATTCAACACATATGTTGCCAAGCACTATGACGGCTAAGGCTTATAATGGTTCCCCAAAGCAAGTGGTAGGGACCATTGAAATAGAGTTATTTATTGGGTTGCAATTGTTTTTAATAACCTTGCAAGTGATAAGCATCCACTCGTCATACAATATGTTATTAGGAAGGCCTTGGATACATGTCGTTGGTGTCATGGCATCATCTTTGCATCAGTGTTTAAATTATATTGTGAATGGAACATTGGTGACAATTAAGGCTTAAGAGACCTTTGCAATGATACAAAATATGACAGTTCCCTACGTAGAATCCAAAGGGAATAAAGATGGAAGTCTCCATGCTTTTGAAATTGTTAATATAGAATAGGTGCCAAAAAATACAGTATTGAGAAAACCAATAATTTCTAAAGCCGCAAGAATGGTGGCCAAATATTACTTGAGTATAGACTTCCTTTCTAGTATAATCCTATTTCTGGAAATCATGATAGGATAAGTTCGATAAGGATGAAAACTGTAAATCAAATATGCAGGCTCGGTTTTAAGCCTGGAAAGAAAGACTATAAAAGAGTTGGTTAGGCTGAAAGGAAGGGAACCAAGAGAAGAAGAGATTGTCACCCCCTCCCCCCGATCCAAGTATCATTCCCCAAAGTTTCTTAGGTAATACACTCTAAAGATATGACATATGTCCCTACTTAAGGCTTAGGTGTTATGGTCATCAACACATTGGAACAAAATGATAGAAAGGTCAAGAGATGTAGTGAGAAATGAAAGGTTATGGAAGAAGAAGAGTTGCTATCGTAACTAACTGTCCACATCATGGAAGATACATCTACAAATAACTTCATGCAAAAGCTAACAAGTGGCAAAAGGTTCCAGAATTGGGTGACCCAATAGGCTCCTATAGTATTTAAAAAGTAAATGACAATATTGTTCTAGTGTGTTTTTTGTGTGTTTGTCTTTTCTTTCATACCAAGTTGGAAATCTTGGCTTAAGATGTCAACAAATGGTTTTCATTGTAGTTAAGCCTTTCTTTTGAGATCATGCATTTTCACAAATTTTTTTGTCTCTTTATCTTTGCAAAATACACACTTACACTGAATTTATTGTGTGTGGTCTCGCACCATGTAATGATGGGACCACCACATTAATTGGTAAGAGACAACAAGGTTGCCTTTTTTAATTAAAAAAAAACATCTGCCACTGTAGTAGCAGATTTTTAATTTGAACAAAAATTGAAGAGAGAGCACGGGAGACAAAAAGGAAGAAAAGATAGCTGAAAAGTCTATCTTCATTCTTCGATTTCCAGCTCGTTAACTGTTGGATTGGGCTGAGATTTTGACAGTAGCTTCTAGACACGTTACTCCTCATCTGGGCGGTTAGATTGAAGATTGGTGGTATGAAAACTGGTCATTTTATCATAAAACAGGGCTATCAGTGTTATGAGTTTCTCTCAAACACTTCTCTCTTTAATCTTGTTATATTACAATAATAGGTTGTTCTTGATGATATATATGTTGTAGCCCTTAGTTAAATATAAGGAAGAACACTTGTGAACCCATTATTTGTTGATAATGGAAGTTTTTAGATGGACTATGGTCCAATGGTTTTTCCCGCATCGGGTTTTTATAAGGAAGAACACTTGTGTTGATTTGTGTGATTGATTGCATTATTTTGTTGATTGGTTGATCCTAATTTTGATTGCACAAAGAGGGAAAAAGATTAGGACTTAACAATTATGATTTGGCTAGATTGGTATCCAATTGTTTTTTGTTTTCCTAACAAAGTGGTATCAGAGCGTTGGTTGTATAGATTGAATTTCTTGTATAGTTAAAATGGAAAAGAAAGATCCAGGCATGATAAAGCTCACTTCCTCCAATTATTTTCTATGGAAAACAATGATGGAGGATAACTTATATTGCAATGATTTGGTTTTGCACTTGAGTGTAAAGGAATAAAGCCTAATGAAATAGATTAGGCAAAATGGAATGGACTTAAGAGAAAGGCGACCGCTAATGTTAGAAAATGGGTATCTTCTAACTCTATTAATCATATTTCTCAAGAACATGACTGCTATATAATTTGGAAGATGTTGGAAGAAACCTTTGCTAAGGAGAGTGCATAAAATAAGGTTTTTATAATTTGAGACCTTGAGAATTTGAAGTATAAAGATGGTAAAAATGCTTCAGTACACATAAGTGAATTCCAAGGGTTCCTGAATCAGCTGTCATTGATAAATCTTGAGTTAGCTAATGAGATGAAAGCACTAATCTTATTGAGTTTATTGCCAGATAGTTGGGAGACTTTGGTGGTGTCGCTTAGAAATTTCACTCCGAATGGAAAGATCACTTTAAAGAAGGTGAAGGATAACATTCTCAATGAAAAGAAGAGGAGGAAAGGGACAAGGGACAAGCACTTATGAGTCTCATGCACTTGTTATGGAAAGTCGAGGGAGAAGTCAAAATAGGTTTTCTCACGGTAAGCAAGATAGAGAATCCGATAATAGAAAAGGTAAATGGAAGCCAAGAGGGAGATCTCAGTCAAGGAAGGGAATTAAATGTTATTATTGTGACAAGCCTGGGTATATTCAAAAAGATTGTGGAAAGTATAAAAAAGATAAAAAGAGCAAAGACAGAAATAAGAATGAAGAGAATGGTACAACTACAGTTGTATTCGATGGTGATGTTGTTATTGTTTGTGATGATGGTTATATTAATCTTGCATGTCAATGTCATAACCCAATTCTAGGTTATTTCCCAAAATCACCTTTCTTTCAAAATAAAAATCAAAAAATAAAATAAAGGCTGGCAACGTGGAGAAAGCAGGTTGGGGAATCAAGCTGCAATTTTTTGGAGGAAATTCAAGGCCTAATTATACCCCATTATGCCCCAAAATAGAGAGAAAATGCAAATTTAAGGTTAAATTAAATGATTGTTGGACGAATTTGCATAAACATTAAGTTCAAGGACATAGTTAAATTTTTAATAGGCCAATTTGATTGAATCATGGGCTAAATTGAATTTTAATTATGTTTAAGAATTAATTTGGGTCCAATTGAAGGATTTAATCAAGTGCAAGGACTTAATTATACTTTAAATGGGTCAAATTAATTTTATTTGGGGCTTAATTGGTGAAAAATTTAGTTTGGAAGTCTAATTTAGGCTTAATTGAGAAGATTGGAATTTTAAGATATCAAATTTAGTTTTTACCAAGTTATTTGATTAAAATTAGGGACCAAATTACAAGAAAATTGAAGTTTTTTTGGTCAATTAGGGGCTAAATTGAAGAAATCCGAGACCAATGACCATATCGCAATAGGTGCGTACTTCGGGGCTCCAATTGAAGTTCATCATGGGCTTAATTGCAAAATTTTAGGGTCAATTAGAGGTTCAATTGAAAGCAATTGAAAGAGGAAGGACTGAAATGAACTTTGGCCAAAAACAGAATTCTGGTACTGTTCATCATCTTCTTTAATTCTCTGAAATGGCTAGTCTGGTTACCTACTTTGCAGCTGCATTTAATGTACCTAACGTCCATCAAATTTTCCAGACCTTGCACGAAACTGATCACCAGACATCCCTCTACGTCTGGATATGGTCTTTACCGGCTCACTGGCAAATAAACGAACATGGCATCACCCCAAAAAAGCCACCTCAGGCAGCCTGCAACTGCAGATTTAACAGTGCACCATGCCTACTTTGAGCTAATGGTTGGGATCCTTCCCAACTGAATCAAGGGCTGAATATTTTTCCCTTGTGTATACAAGATTTCCATCTTCCACTGTCTATAAATAGAAGTGGATTTCATATCCTGAGGGAGTAGAAAATCGGGTCCAAAAATCATAAAAAACCAGTCTTCCCCCTGTTTCCATTTTCCTTCTTTCCCTGTCAGCCTTCTGCGGCTCTCTCCACCTCTTCCACAGCTGCCTTCTCCGGCGAGAATACCAACAAACCAAGCCTATACACCACCACAAATATCAGCTCCACCATAGGAAGACAGCACAACCACCAAGCAGCCACCGCGACCCCCTCTCTCTCTCCTGCAGACCTGTTTCATCTTCCTTCTTCTCTGCCGCCGCAACCTCAACAGTGGCAGTAAAGGCAGCAACCACCTCTTCCAGGGGCTTTCATCCTTACCAACAGCAGCAGGGGTGGCTACTCTCTCGTCATAGCGGCGACTCGAACAGCTCCAACCGTTAGCAACACCAGCACCGACCACGATAGCAGCAGCTCCTGTAACGTGAGCAGCAGCAACTCCTTCGAGCGCCACCAACTCTTCCACTATCCTCAGCTAGACTAGTGATGGCAGCCATAACCCTTCAGCCAGGTGAGCCACCCTCCTTTCCTTCTTCTTCTTCTTCCCCGTTCATTGTGTGAACAGTAGGTGTGAATTATAATTCATGTCCTACTGTTCATGCAGGACGTGAATTATAATATATATATATATATATATATATATATTTTAAAAAAACAACAACAACAAAATTTTAAAAAAAATCATTTAAAAAAAATGTGATTTTCTCAAATATTTTTCTATCAATTGATATATGTCCTCCCATTTTTTTTTTTTTCAGTTGTAGTTCTCATTCTTTTAACTAATCTTTGATTGTGTTAACTTCTTCTTTTTTATTTTTCTTTTCAATTTCATCCGTTGAAATTTAATATAATTTGATTTTTATCTCATATTTTATCCTCATTTTTTTAATTTTAATTTTAATTTTTTTTCTTTTCAATTTCATTCCTTGAAATTTAACTTGATTTGATTTTTATATCAGATTTGGTCCTTATTGTTTTAATTACTATTTTTTTCTTTTCAATTTCATCTCTTAAAATTTAACTTGATTTGATTTTTATATCAGATTTGGTTCTTATTTTTTTAATCACTAATTTTTTCTTTTCAATTTCATCTCTTCAAATTTAACTTGATTTGATTTTTATATCAGATTTGATCCTTATTTTTTTAAATACTATTTTTTTCTTTTCAATTTCATCCCTTGAAACTTAATTTAATTTGATTTTATATATCAATTTTGATCCTTATTCTTTTAATTGCTATTTTTTATATAATTTTTTATTGACTTTTATTTTTCAATTTCATCCCACATCATTTAATTTCTTTTATGATGAATTCGGTTCTCGTTCTTTTTTAAAAAAATTTCTTTTCATCCTTTTTTAATTAATTTTTTTTAAGTTTATCCTTCAAAATTTCAGTAGTTTTTAGTTTGAATTGTAATTTTTTCTAGCGCGATTATCCCAGTCTCATGACTCAAATCATAAATATGAGATGTTAACTTGAATTGACATCATTTTTTCTTTTTTAAAACCAACTTTAATTTTTATTTTCATCCTTCAACAATATTAACTTTATTAAAGACTGAGCTCTTTTATTTTTTTTTCAATTTACTTTTTGTGAAGATAACCCAACTTCACAGTTTGAGTTGTGAGTTTACCATGCTAACTCAAATTGGTAAAGCCAGCATAATTGTGCCTTCTTGTTTTGGTCCAATGATTTTTTTTATCCTTTCTATTTTTTCTTTTCAATTCCATCCTTTAAATATTTTGTTAGCTTTGTTTATAGTGTTTATGTATTAGAATATTATTTAATTTAGTGTATAGCCTATTTGTTTTTTATTTTTTATCTTCTTAATTTGATGCTTTTTCATCCCCTTAAAAATTAAAAAATCAATTAATTATGTCATCGTATTTTTGTTTTTTAAATGTTTTTTTTTAATTTGGCAAAAAAATCCTACTTTTTTTTTATCATACCTTCAAAAAAAAAATTAAAGCTTTTGTTTTGTTTAAGGACCCCGTGAATCACCTCTCTTTTTTTCCAAATAAGTAAATTGTTGTTAGGTATAAAAAATATTTCATGCATCTAGCTGCCATGTGTTCATGTATTTAGATGAAAAATGATTTTTTATATAAAAACAATTGTTATATAAAATGAAATTCAAGATATAGAGTACTAATTTGATTGGTTAGCCTGGATTAACTTAAAACTCATTCTTTATTTTTTTTAAAATGAAATTTTTCATTTTTAATTTTACTCATCAATTTTTTTGTGTTTGCTATAAAAAAAACATAAGCCTACAAATTCATTTTCATTTGCTAAAATTACAAATACCAAGTTATTATATTCTTTTTTTCCTGAAAAAATTAATTTTTCTATTTGCAAGTCAAATAACTAGTTATTTAAAACACTAAATGGCATGAGTGTTTTATTGGATCCCAATTCACCATAAAATGTGTTGGACTGTAGTAAAATTATCTTTGTGCCCTTTGGTCTAAAAAAATTAAGCCTTTTATGTGAGGGTGTTGATATCTTTTTTAATTTTTTTTTACATAGTAAAAATATTTTTTCACCCCTAAAATCAATAAAATATAGAATTGTTGATCAATGACTTTCTTGACTTTATATAAGCTTCTTAACAGTAAAAATATGTATTTTCTTATAATAAAAAAATTATTATGCTATTAGATAAATGTATAGTGCAATTACATCTTTAATATTGTAAGAGACAAAACATAAGCTTAGCATTTGGAACTATTTTTGTACTTCCATATGAATATTTTGTGTAATTGCCGTGAGTATTTTGGTATTTTCACATTTTTACTGAATCTTTTTAATGCTTAAAGATGCTAGAGCGTGCTCGACACACCCTAGCGCGTGGATGGCGTCCATGTTATTCAAGCGGTGCATATGACGCCACCTGGTGTACGTAACTGGCATTTCACTGTCTCTCTAGATGCGTCGTTGTATCCTCTTCCATTTGAAGTGGCGCGTAGCAATTGATGGTGGTAGGATTATCGCCAATAGTCGTTTGATTTTTTTCTCTTCTTTTTTCTCTTCTAACAGATAATGTACACCACTGTCATAATTTTTTCTTACTTTTTAATTTCGGTCCCTATTCTATTATTTTTTTTTTTTCATTTATAGAATTTTTTTCTTTCAATTTCACAATTCAATCAGATTTTTTGTTATTTTATTTTTTTTTCAATTTAACCCTTATTCTTTCAATTTTTTTTATTAAAGCTATTTTTCAATTGCATTATACCCTCTAATTGAAATTTTTCATCCCTTTAATTAATGTTTTTTCTCACCCTTACTTTTTGGATCCTTTTGTGTAATTAATGTTTTTTTCTAGTTTCATCTTTCGACATTTAATTTGTTAGAAATTCAGTTTCGTACGATCTTATTGTTTTGCATTAGTTTTTTTTTTAATATTGGTTTTGTGATTATATTCAAGTTTTTTCTATGAGTTTATCTCAGTCTCATGACGTAAATCATAATTTTTGCATGTCTTTTTTAAATATAAGTTTTTTTAGTTGTTTTGTTTCTATTTTATTTTTCAAGGTATTATTTTAATTCACACATATATACACACACACGCACACATAAATAAAGTTTATTTTTTAAAATAAAAAATATTTATTTTTAAATTATATTGTTGATGTGTTTAGCCTTGCATAATATTACGTTTATTCAATCAGTTTCGTCATGAGTTTTTTAGGATGTAAATTTATTTTTTATTTATTTAAATAAATAAATTTAATAAATACAATGAGGTACATAAGTATCTTTATTTTTTTATTTTTTTATTTATATTTTAAATTTTTTTATATAAAAAAATTTATTAAAACATTCTACCTACCTCATAATTTTTTTTTAAAAAAAAATTATATTAAATGACTAGTTTTATCGATGCAATAAAGTTTGAAGTCTTTAGTCTGTGGTGAAGGGTGAGTCATGAGTGGGATAGTGTTTCACCAGCAGCAGTTGGTGTTTCTTTCCCATCATTACAATGATGGGAAATGTTGTTCAGTTCCAAGAATTAAGGGGCAAAGAGTGAGCTTTCCTAATTTGCAACAT
>Ga0325410_1001080_pt1 | contig 29785 bp, 22 predicted proteins | sample PopdelMetagenome_16_FD_206182 | JGI IMG/M metagenome (GOLD analysis project Ga0325410, IMG submission 206182) | Populus deltoides microbial communities from Bellville, Georgia, United States - Xylem-PdIQD-R3 | ecosystem: Host-associated > Plants > Phyllosphere > Stem > Wood/Secondary xylem...
GCAGGCAGCTAACAAATCTAAAGTAGGAGTTTTGATTTTAGAATATGGATTGCTGAGGAATGCTTTTGCTTATGCTGTGCAGGCAACCAACAAATCTAATGTAGAGAGAGAAAAGGGTAGAATGGGAGAACTCCTCCGGACCTAGTTCAGACCTCACCTGACCTTAATTTAGGATTTGGACTCCTCCCTCCTCTATCTGTATCTTATGCAATGTTACGGCAGTTGTTTTACAACTAGTGTTTATTTCTGTGTTTGAATTGTTTTTTATTTAAAAAAATATTAAATTGATTTTTTTAATTGTTTCTAGAAGATTTTTATTTTCTAATATTAAAAATAAAAATAAAAATATTTTGATATATTAATGAAATTTTTTTTAAAAGCGTATCACAATACCAAACACATAAATTATTTTTTGTTTGAAAAGTAATATTAAATTAATATATTTTTTAAATATTTTTAGAAGATATTGACATGTTAATGTTAAAAATAAAAAAATAATTAAAAAATATTTTAATTTATTTTAAATTAAAACTTCTAATGTGAGCTTTCAATTAGTTTATGATAAAAGACATGTGGGGTCTAAATTAACGAGACTTGAAAACGATACCTATATAAGAAAAAGGTTGTCTTTCTTGTTTATGATATTTTGTCATAAAGAATAACAAGTCTATCGGTTTTGTTGGATTATTTTATATTAAAAATTAAAAATTAATTCATTGATGTTGATCTTATTTGGTTTGGTTTAATTTTGGTATCATTCGGTTTTAGTTTAATTATTTTATATTAAAAATAAAAAACTATATTATTTTTTAGAGGGGTTTTTTAGACTTTTTAATGGATTTGGTTTCGGTTTTTCAGTTTCAGCTTTATAAAACCGAACCAAATATTTTTCTAAATATTTTAATCGGTTCAATCGATTTTTTTTATAGTTCAATTTTCTTAATTTTTTTTTAATTTTCTCAATTTAATTAATTTTTTAATTTTTTTCTCACCTCTAATTACAAACCTCATCTTTGATGCACCAAAATAGTTTAATAAATTCATCAGGAAATTAAAGGGATTCGTTCAAAACAGTGATGGTAACGTATGAAAACATTTAAATTGCGCTTTTATTTACAATTTATCACCTCATGATTGACCCAAGACCAAGTTGCTCAATAATAGAGCATGCCCTGTGGTCCCCATCAATATTAATAAACAGATGGACGAGATCATAGAGCATATCTTTATATAGAGAAAATTATTGGTCACCGATCACCCGCCACCACCTACTGACGTGTACATGTTAGTATGTACAAATATAATACACGATACTTGTGAAGTTAATTAGTTCTTGCTTCTGCTGTCGGAATTAATATAGTATTATGTTTTAGATCATTGCTCTGCCCACCACGTCACTTGTTCATGTCCAAGTTTTATTACGTACAAGTTTAATGTCTTATTTTTGTGTTTGAATTAGTTTTTATATTTTTAATTGTTTTTAAAAGATTTTAATGTTCTAATATTAAAAATAAAAAAATTTAAAAAATATTTTGATGTATTTGAAATTAAAAAAAAAAAAGCACCACAATAACAAATACAAATTATTTTTTGTTTGAAAAAATATTAAATTGATATTTTTTAAATATTTTTAGAAACTTTTGACATGGTAATATTAAAAATAAAAAAATTAAATACAAAAAATATTTTTGAATAACAAGCACAACAATACTAAACATATAAATTATGTTTTGTTTGAAAAACTATTAAACTTATATTTTTTTTCAATGTTTTTAGAAGATTTTGAATGTTAAAAATAAAAAATAATTTTTAAAAAATATATTAATGTATTTTAAATTCAAACTTATGATAGGAGCCTTCAACTAGTTTAAATAGAAATAATTTATGATAACATATGTCAAGAAATTATAATTCAAATTTTATACTTATTGATTAAAATTTAAATACATTGACACAAAAACAATTTATATGAATTAACCATAGAATTTACATTGTCCTTGATTGATTGGTTTTTCAATAGCAATAATAATTAATAGATTAACGGGAAAGGATAAAAAAGTGATGGATGTGGGTGGTGTCATCTTCAGTAAAAATAAGAGCGGATCTTACTTTTGGTTTGCTATCTAATAATTTAAATTTAAGTTATTATAGAGTTATTGAGGGTTTATATAGTTATTAACTTCAAGGCATATAAAATTAGTCAACATACTCTGTTGGTTAATTTTGCAAGTGCACGAATCGTAACAAGTAATAAAGTGATGAGTAAAATATTGTCCCACGAGAATTTGTAAAAATTACAACTAATTATCAAAATCTTTTAAATTATGATCTATTTGAGGAATCGAATGAGATAGTTTTGAAAACATAAATTAATAATTAAAAACAAACAACTAACTGATTAAATATTATTGAATTCAATTCTATTGGTTCTAGGATTTATGACTTACCGTAACTATTCCTATGTGAACTTTCTCAATTGAATTAATTACTCCTAGCGTTGATAATCACATATATATATTTTTTCTAATTTAAACACTAACCTCTCTCGAGTATCAATGAATTATTTTGACAAACAAACTTCATAAACTCTACGGAATTTCTGAACTTTTCAAAATTTATTAAGTATCGTAAAATCTTTAACGATTACAAAAGTTCCTAGGATACCTCTATTCTATAGATTTCTTAAGGCATTTCAAATAATGGCTAAAATAATTATCACTTCTCAGTTTCAAATTAAATTTCAAATCATGCAGATGTTGGCCAAATATACACAAGCATTAAACATAGAATGAAATACTCAACAACTAATGTAATAATTCAATTAAAGAAATTGTTCATATATTCATAGTAAGGTTACATAAAAAATCCCAAAATAAAAAGTCTACTCCATAGTTAAATTAAAGAGAAACAAACTTGATACAGTGACCATTACTCAAAAGTAGAGAATGACAGTAGAATAGATAGGTGTCCTCCAAACTTCTCTGATTTTCATCCCCCTATTTGTCTTTGTTTTTGTCTCCACTTTGTCTCTCATTTTGTGCTGCCTCCTCTCTTCTTTTAGTGTATTATATGGCTTCTCTATGTCTCTTTGTGTGCCCCGCTGAACCCCTCCTTTTCTCTTTTATATTCTGGCCTTTTTAGCCCCTGATGGAAAGAAGAAAATTTCCTTCTCTGTTTTGTAATCCTTTCCTATAAGGGTATCACGAGCAAGATTTGAGGCAGGAAACGTGTGAATTCAAAGATCTCTATTTATGGAGAAATTGTAGAAAATTGAATCTTTTTTCTAACAACACCGATCTTGTAATTTTTAGACCTTTGAGACTTGAGATACAGGCCATAACCCGAGATAGCATTTGGAGTGCAGGAAGTTTGGGTCTGATTCAATCCTTGCTTTTCGACTCGGTTTTTGAGCTTCAAAACAACAAAACTGAGTTCTATACCCTTCATATGTTTTATAGACCTTCATCTCAGATATTTGAAAATGGTGACGAACGTTTAGAACTGAATTATATAGCTTCCTTTGCAGCCCAAAATCAATCAATGTTCAGTTTATTGCTGGATTCTGCTTACTCAGTAATCTAGTATCTGAAAACACATTAATTTCCCACGAGGTCAATAGTTCAAAAAGGGATCCAAAATTCTAATTAACTTGTGCATCACATCCAAAATATTTTAAAATCAAGCATGAATAGTGGAAAATATACATGCTAAAAATTCCCTTATCATACATAGAAGCTAACCAAACATGTATGTTAATAATAATAAAAAAAAAGTGGAGACATTAAAGTTGTAAGTAACAAAACTTTGACATCAACAAGTGACGTGTTGTCTAGAGCAATGGTCTTCAATATAACTTTCGAGGTGATTGACGGATTGAATGTTGTTGACAAGGATTAATTCTTGGTTTAGGAAATATTACAAAGCAAGAAAACTAGAAATCAGGGCCGTACATGTAAATATACAAGTTTTATATAATAAAGAAAGAGCACAATGAATTGATACAAACAATTATCTCTGAACTACTCAGACACTATTGACATGGTATCAGAGCGGACGATCCGAATCTAAACCTTTTTCAAATCACAGACAACCTAAAACATTGGTAAAACCAAACCCGTCAAACCATGCTCAGATTACAACCACAAATTCCAGAATCGACACTCAAACCAACTTTACCCAAAACCCTGACCTACCAATTGTCGTCCCTGGAATCAAACTTAATGGCTAGAATTATGAACTATGGTCACAGATCATGGAGATGTTTATCTCGGGTAGAGACAAACTTGGATTAATCACCGACGAAATCAGACAGCCAATACTTACCGACCCAACATACAGTAAATGGAGAGCAGAAAATGCAATTGTTAAAGGTTGGGTTATCAATTCCCTAACTCCAGATTTAATTTGAAATTTTATCAGGTTTCCTACAACTAAAGGTGTTTGGGATGCCATTGCCACAACATACTTCAATGGAGGAGAAAATGTCCAGGTATAAGACCTAAAATGAAAAGTCAGTCGAACCACACAAGGGAGGGGTTCTCTAGAAGACTACTACACTGGCTTACAATCTCTCTAGCAGAGATTGACTACAAACGTCTAAATCTCATGACATGTGATGAGGACATACAGAAATACAACAAATTAATTCAAGAACATCGAATTTATACCTTCTTGGATGGTTTGGATGATCAATTTGATCAGACCTGCCGAGATATTCTTCAACAGATCCCTCTACCATCGATCAAGCAACCTTCACTCAAGTAAGAAGAGAGAACACTAGACAAACTGTGATGATGGATGTCGCACATGCCTTGTGCAGCGTCGATGATGATTTTTGTTGCTTGTTTGATTGATTTGGGAGTCGCCACCTATTATTTGATTGAAGATTACTAGGAAACCCGGATGCACTGGTCATTATCAGAGATTCACAGGTAAGGAACTGGTTGTGACTAAGAAAGGTATTAGCACCCCTAGTGCACCCTAACTGAGGTAAGTTGCTTCATGTTTTTGATATATTATAGAAGTTTTAAAGGTTTTGTATTTTCATCGGATATCAGGAATATATCTTACATATAAGCTTGTAATCCTTAACCATGAGCGAATCAAAACATTAAATTCTTCTTGTCTTTTTAGTTTTTTTTTTTTATCGTTTTGGTTTTATAAAAAAACAAATAAAAAAAGATACAAACACCCATATACCACTTTTCACTATTTTTACTCGTACACACCCACAACTACATATTACAAAAATAAAAAATTCAAAATAAATCAAATACAATTCAAAAATTACAAAATAAACCCCAAAAATCCAGGAAATGTCGGAAAGCCTTTTGGGATCTACAAGAAAAGTGGTGGCACGTCTTCTCCACGTGTGGCCGCCGCAAGAAAATCCAAGCAAACAGGGGCTCTGGAACAGTTTCCCCCCTCTTTCCTTCCCTGTCGGTTGTGAAGATCACTGTTACCTACAACAAGAGAAAAATGTACAAACAACCTGTTTTTTTAATCTTTTTTAGATGTGTCTAGTTTCTCTGTCTTCTCCCTTCTCTGTTTGTTTTTCTTTTGCCGATGACAGATCTGACGGTTGGGTCTCAGCCCAAATCTTCTACATGAGGCTGAACCGGAGAAGGAGAGCCGATTGATAAGGAAGGGGACGCTGTCTGCGGAGAGGAGCTGGAGGAAGAAAGTGGATAGATCTGGATCTATGGGCTCTGTTGTGTTTGGGATGTTGCTGGAGGGTCTAACTCGATCTTGGCGAGCTGGACGGATGATTCAGGAGGGAAGGGGTTGCCAGGTCTGTCGGGTCTTTATGGAGGCTGGTGTGCATAGAGGCTGAAGAAGGGAAGCCTTACTGGCTGAGGGCGAAAGGAAATGGGGAAACAATGAAGGTTAGTTCGTTGGGGAGGGAGAGGACTGGGCGTTGAGAGATGGGAGATCTTGTGAAAGAGAGTGAGGGTGGAGCGAGAGAGGCCATGGGGAAGAGAGTGAAGGGCCCTGGTTTTGAGAGTGGGAGCTAAAAATCTATAGGGAAGAGGGTGGCGGCTCTCTCTCTGCCAGTGATGAAGAAAAGATTGGGTTGTTAGGGTTTTGTTTTTTTCTAACCCTTAAATTTTTCTCCCCTCTTCAAATTTTCTCCGCCAATGGCCCCCAAAATTTTTTATCCTCCCTCGTTTCAACATTTTTCACTGTATTTATAGATAAAATGTTGCTAGGTTTCCAAACTGGTCCCTTAACTTTTCTTTTTTTGTTTTTTGTATTTTGAATGTATTTTGAAAATAAATAATATCAACGTCGATTCAAACGAGAAAAATCAATAACTTTGAAAATGACACGTTAAAATCGAACGCATTTAAAAGACCTTTGAAATTTAAATTTTTTTGAGACAATGTTGAAAATGCTAAAAACGATGCAAATATATCAAGAATGCATTTTTTGGGGTCTTCATTGTTGTTTCTATTTTTTTGTTTTTTTAAATATTATCAAAATATTGGGTAAAAAATTAGGCAGCAACAGATGCTCCCTCTTTACAATGCTTATGAAGCAATACCTATTCAATATTTTGCATAATAAGCTTGTAAAGAAAATAAAAACTCTTCCTGACTTGCTGAGTCATCTAAGGACTTTGCTTTTTAAAAGAAAATGGTCTCATTATCTTGGGTGACCTACCCATTTTGAAGAAAATTGGTCTATTTTCACGGGCAACTTGCCTACACACTCACACTAGTATATTTTTAAGAGTGACTTATCCACACATACTCACTTTGGTCTATTTTCAAGGGCGACCAGCCCACACACACTTTCCTTGGTCTATTTTCACGGGCAACCTGCCCATACATACTCACACTGGTCTATTTTTATGGGTGACCTGCCCTTTCGATTAGGTTAACCTGAGATCCCATCTGGCAATCTCCTTTAACCAGAACTAAAATCTTTGTATGTAACTTGGTCAACCTAAAATCTCATTTGACGATTCCCTTCTAAATTTTATGTGTGGTTGGGTTAACCTGAGATCCCAGTTGACAATCTCGTTTAACCAGAACCAAGAATCGGTGTGTAACTCGGTCAACCTGAAATCTCATCTGGCGATTCCCTTCAACCAATGCTAAATTCTATGTGTAGTGGGTTAACCTGATATCCCATCTAGCGATCTTCTTTAACCAGAACCAAAGTCTGTGTGTGGTTAGGCTAAACTGAGATCCCATTTGACTATCACCTTTAACCAAAACCAAAGTTTATGTGGTTGGGCTAACCTGAGATCTTATCTAGCGATCTTCTTTAACCAGAACCACAGTCTGTGTGTGGCTTAGTCAACCTGAAATCCCATCTTGCGATTCCCTTTAACCAAGGCTAAACTCTATGTATGGTTGGGTTAACTTGAGATCCCATCTAGCAATCTCTTTTAACCAGAATCAATACAAAAATATATGTGTGGTCTCATTGTAATGGGTGACCTACCTAAGTGGAAAATGATATGAAAAACAATCTCATTGTAATGGGTAACCTACTCAAATGGAAGATGATCTCATTGTAATGGGTGACCTACCCAGGTGAAAAAATGCAAAGATTTTCCAAAAATAGTCTCATTATAATGGGTGACCTACCCGGGTGGAAATGGTCTCATTGTAATGGGAGACCTACTTAGATGGAAATATTAAAAGCAGTTTCATTGTAATAGGTGACCTACCTAGATAAAAGATGAAGAGTGGTCTCATTGTAATGGGTGACCTATCCAGATGGAAAATAAAAAGTGGTCTCATTGTAATGAATGACCTACCTATATGGAAAATGCAAAGATGGTCTCATAGTAATGGGTGACCTACCCAGATGGAAGATAAAAAGCAGTTTTATTGTAATGGGTGACCTACCCACATGGAAAATACAAAGATGGTCTCACTGTAATGGGTGAACTACCCAAGTGAAAAATGATCTCATTGTTATGAGTGACCTACCCAGGTAGAAGATGACTTACTTGGCGAAAAGAATTGGCTGAAGAAGTCTTGACAGGATGATTGGATAGGGCCGGAAAACTTGGTGTTTCCTGATTGCAGCGTTGACCTGAAGACTCTTCTTGATGACAGTGTTGATCTTCTCATTTCTTTGAGATTTTTCTAATGGTAGAGTTCATCTCATGTTCTTCCCGTTCTAGGGTCAAAGCCATAATTCTTTGTTATTATCAACTCAATGATTCTTTCTGTCCATAATCTTGCAGGACTTCATTGAGGATTTTCCTATAACAAATCAAAAATATATGTGCAATGCTTTGAGGTTAGATGACATGCATGCATCCTTACCTGATTTGAAATATAGGTCCATCCTCCTCAATGCTCCATCGTCATAGGGTGTCTTTGTTTACATTCCAAAGCCTTCTTTGTCTTTCTGATTTGTCGGCTCATTTACGTGTTAGCCTCTCATTCATCTGTAAGTGCAGTGCCCATCCTAAGCTGTCTGCGACGATTACTGCTTTCGTTGTTCATCAAGCTTGACAATACCCCCAAGTGTGGTGTTGCTTGATTCATCATAAAGAAGCGTAACAAATTGTTCATCTCCTAGATTCTATGAAGACTTGTTTTTTGATTAGTTGTGTGTATCCTGCCAATACCCATTAAGAGGTTTTATAGTTTTAACCTTCTCCTAGATTGCCAATCAATCACAAACTTGCTTCTAGTTGGAACAAACCCTTCAAGTATATACTATTATCAACCTTCATGGAAACTATCCAGTCGTTCAGACACGCATCTTATAGCTTGTAGTAAAAGCCTTTTGTTGTATGTTTAATATTTTTCTCAATGAGTTCTTCTCATCTCGTTTGATCAGATCGTGAAAAGAAATGCATTGGAATAATCAATGATGTTTAATTTAGCACCCATATTCATGCGGGGAAGTGTGCCTTTGGGCTTTAAAATAGATGGTCCCACAGTTAGTCTTGGTGATATGCATCCTTCCAACATTCATTCAAAAACAGCCATGTGATAACATCTTTCAGGAGTCATGGCCATGTTTTAGAAAGTAAACCCAAGACAATGATATAAGGATGTCCTTCAGGTACATCTTGACTCTCAATTGCTGCCAAGGTTTACTGGATTATAAACTGTTCTTGAACATCATTTCCCTTAATTGATCTGAGTGTGCTCGTTCACTGATTATCTTTCTTTAAATCATATTGTCCTCAGTTCACTAATTCATCATTTGATCATCTTTGCCCCTAGCTGATCTGAATATTATTTGTTTTTCTTTTTAAGGGCCATAGTATTGCCCCCAGCTACTTAACTTTTCAAGAAGTGTCAAGAAGTGTTGATGTCATTTCTGTCAAGGATTTTGCAAATTCAATTAATGTTCTTCTTCTTTAACAATCTTTCTTATTTTGGAATCAAATCTCATATTTCAAAGTTCATGTCTATTCAAGTCTAATTGTTGAAATGAAATCAGAGATGTATTTTTTGAAAATCAAGCTTGTTTGGTCAAATACCCAACACACGCCATTCAATACATGTAGTCCTTTGATTGACTCATTGTAAGATTAAAATTGTTTTGTCTATAGTTCCTTGTATCAATTTTAATCTCTAATCTTGGGTATTTCATTTGATGGCATGTGATGAGGTGACCTTCTGTGAATTTCAAAATGCTCAAGTTAAAACTTAAGGCTTTATCAAGAAAGATTGTTTTCTTTTGAGCACTTATTTTATCAACATGCATAATAACTAATAACTTAATTCATGAAGTTATGACTCTTATGGAAAAAATCTTCAAGTTTTGAGAGCGTCATTTATCAATTCAGATTGATTACTTGATCAAAAAGAGCTTTTAAAAGCACGTAATGTAGCTGTGGTTCATGGCTATGAAAAAAAAGAATTTCACAGGCTCAAAAGATGTTTAAGGGTTTCAAAGACCTAGAATCAACATCAACCATTCATCAATTCTCTTTCTCTTATTGTCTTTGTAGAGAAAGTGACATATAACCTTGTTAATCTAAAAAATTAGAATTCTTTTAACATAGGTTATAATGCAAATCTAGCTTCTTCCTTGATGAATAACCAATCTAAATCATTTAAAGACATTAGAGACTTTATCATAGATATCAAAAGACAATGTTTGCAACCCAATATTGTTTTTTTGGTATTGACTTTTAGCGTTCGCTTTGTCTTTCCTTGATTAAAAATTATTTTGCTCTTTCTAGACTTGATAGGCATTCTCCTTCCTTTATCCTTGATTTGCCTTTAAGTGTAGGCAATTTTCACTTTTTTTTTTGCTTTCATAGCCTTCCTCAAAGTTTTCTTACATGCCCTCAGTCTATGGTTTCTTTCTTTTAACCCTCTCTCAATTGTTGGACTTTCATTCTTAACATCCCTTTTACCATTGATTCTATCATTGTCTTTATCTTTTCTAACAAAAGTCTCTTATTTGCCCAAATGTGGGGTGTGATCCTGGTCAGGGTTTCTTTTGAAAAGAATATTCTATCAAGCTCAAAATGGGACTGCAAGGGATATAATCTTTAGAAAGTGAAGGGATAACAATGATGGCCTTTTCTCATTTCAAGTAAGGTCGGTTAGAACCGGTAAATTTTGACCTCATCTAGTGTTTTGACCTCATCTAGTGTAATGATTGAGACTTGCAAAAGTCAATAATTCACGAGTCCATAGCTACCGAATCCACTACATGTCATTATGGATACTGCTAAAACTTAGCTACATGCTGTGTGGTTTAATTTCATGTGTGAGTTCAAAATTGTTTGCTCACCTCATGCCATTTCAACAAGCATCGAGTCATTTTTGCAATAAAAACACTTTAAATATTCAGAATTGATTAGCCTTTATCTTACGTGTTGGAGTTCGATCAAAATATTTTGCCAAAATAAACTTTGAAAGAAACATCTCGTTATTTCAAAACAACAAAGAGAAAAAAAAAACATGTTTCGTTAAAGGATGAGATGTGATCTTAAAACAAAATACAGAATGTCATAAATCCATAACAAAATGATCGACAGTTTAACACCCTTCTTGGATCAGCTTTTCTGGCGATATTTGTGTTTTGCCAAGCATTTTCGATCACTTGTCATTCTGAGGATGTTGTGGTGACAATATGGCCGATGACATCATCTTTCACAAACTTAACTTGCCTCATACTCACCATTCTCTAGACTCGATTCTTGAAATTCTTGCAATTGTTCAACTGAAATGGCCACAAACCCCCACCATGATATTCACATCTTTTGTCTGGAATATACCACCTAAGGAACGGTGGTTGTATGAGATTTTTCAGAGTTGGGGCAATAAGCCTAGAATCTAACAGATTCTGGTCGACTAACTCGAGTGGCAGAGAGATGTCAATCTTAACAAAGACACTTGAGCGGTTGATGTTATAACGAGACCTGATTGAACCACATAACTAAGGTTTCTCACCTTGAGTGCCATCCTCTGATTCATCTCTCATTATTGTTCTAGAATCTATAGTAGAACCTTTAATCTTTACCTTCTTCATTGCTTGTTCCATTCATTTGACAATCTTCATAACATCATGTCAATCTTCCAATGTTGTTGTTGTTTGAGGATTGTTGGAAACCTTCCAACAACAGGTAATCTTGGCAGTGCTAGGAAACATGCAGCACTGCCACTGCCGACATGTGAAATCATGTGTTGTCTCTACTAAAGGAGAACCTGATGAATTTGAAACTCTTGTCTCCTTTTTTGATTCCTCACTAACGTTGTAGCAAACAGACACTTGTAGAGGGAGTTTTTCTCTGTTGAAGTTTTCAGTATTCTTGTTTTTCAGCCCAAGTCTATCTCTTCTCCCTATTTATGTGTTTTAATGCTGACACTAGTGGGAGAAAATTATAGATGATCTAAAACTACTGCATCCCCTCTTGGATTCCCCACTTGCAAAGCCACAAACAGATTTCTATAAAGAGAGTTCTGCTACGTTAAATTTCGATGTTTGCTCATGTTTTTCAGATCAATATCTTATACTGCTAAATTGGAACAAAGCTCATGGTGGGGGTTGGAAACAAGGTCCAGGCTCACGGCGTGTAATGCTGACAACTATTGGATGCTACTGGAAGAAGATGTGGAGGCTCTAAACAACTAACAATGTGACTAAACAAGAAAAGAGACTGTCTTTCATTGATGACTAAAGGCGTTGTTGCTGCTATTCATTGTTGTGGTCGCTGATGGTGAAGTGATGAGGAGAAGAGCTAATTTTTTCTTGTGGGATGTTGACTTGATAGTGTTTCCAACAAGAGGCCGTGCAGACGTTCCCTTTCCATCTTTGAAGCTCAACACTTGTTCAAGTCGATTCATGAGTTTAGCTACTTCACCTTTGTTGCCTTCAACTTCCTTCTGACAAAGAGCTTCTCTTTGATCCCTTTCTTCATTATTCATCTTCTTTCATAGTCCAGTGCAATAGACCTCAAATGGAGGAGCCTATGTTTCAACCTTAGAGCATGCTTGATAAATGTATGAACATGTTTTCTATATGATGAACTCGTCCTTCAAGGGATATCATATGGTTGTAACTCTTGTATGATAAAACATGAATTTTTATTCTTGCTCAAACTCTACAATGGAAATTTCTTGAGTGATGGCCATTATGTTATCCATAAGTCTTGAATTTAAGATGCTTCAAGAAGGACTTGCTCAGATGCAAAACAATGTGTATAGAGCATATATCCTAAAGGTAGGTTCTATTTTCTTTTACATGAGACATAGGGTAGGTTTACTACTTGGTCTCTATTAACAGGGTCTCTCACTGTCCCAGTGATCATCCTCTTCAAGGCAATATAGGGCATTACAATTCAAAATTCAAAATAAATCAAATACAATTCAAAAATTACAAAATAAACCCCAAAAATCCAGGAATTGTTGGAAAGCCTTTTAGGATTCTGCAGGAAAAGTGGCTGCGCATCTTTTTCATGCGCGGCAACTGGCAACGTGTGAACTCAAGCGTCGCTACAAGAAAGTCCAAGCAAACAGGGGTATGGAACAATCCCCCCCTCTTTCCTTCCCTGCCGGCAGAGAAGATCACTATCACCTGCAACACGAGAAAAACGCACAAACAACCTATTCCTAATCTTTTTTAGATTTGTCCAGTTTCTCTACCTTCTCCCTTCTCTATTTGTTTTTCTTCTACCAATGGCAGATCTGGTGGTTGGGTCTCAATCCAAATCTTTTATATGAGGTTGAACCGGAGAAGGAGAGCTGATTGATCAGGAAGGGGACGACGTCTGCGGGGAGGAGCTGGAGGAAGCAAGTGGACAGATCTGGATCTGTGGGCGCCATTGTGTTTGGGATGCTGCTGGAGGGTCTGACTCGGTCTTGCGAGTTGGCCAGTTGGTTCAGGAGGGAAGGGGTTGCTGGGTTTGTTGGGTCTTTATGGAGGCCGGTGTGCACAGAGACTGAAGAAGGGAAGCTTTGCTGGCTGAGGGTGAAAGGAAATAGAGAAACAATGGAGGTTAATCTATAAGGGGAAAGAAGAGGGCTAGGGGGCTGAGAGAGGAGAGATCTCGTGAGGGAAAGTGAGGGTTGAGCAAGAGAGGCGATGAGGAAGAGAGTGAGGGGCCCTGGTTCTGAGAGTGAGAGCCAAGAATCCAAAGGGAGGGGGGTGGCAGCTCTCTCTCTGCCAGTGATGAAGAAAATATTGGGTTTTTAGGGTTTCCTTTTTTTTTTTTTCTAACCCTCAACTTTTTCTCCCCCCTTCAAATTTTCTCCGCCAATAGCCCCCCAAAATTTTTCTCCTCACTTGTTTCAACATTTTCCACTGTATTTATAGACAAAATGTTGCTAGGTTTCCAAACTGGTCCTTCAACTTTTCTTTTTTTGTTTTTGGTATTTTGAATTTATTTTGAAAACAGATAATATCAACTTCGATTCAAACGAGGAAAATTAATAACTTTGAAAATGACGTGTTAAAATCAAACACGTTTAAAAGATCTTTGAAATTTAAATTCTTTTGAGAAAACGTTAAAAATGCTGAAAACGATGTAAATATATCAAGAATGCATTCTTTTGGGTTTTCATTGTTTTTTCTGTTTTTGTTTTTTTTTTCAAATATTTATCAAAACATTGGGTCAAAACGATGCTAATTTATTGACATTTTTGTTTGATTCTAGAAGTGGCATCCTGATAAGCACAAGGGGGATATTGCAGTTACTACTAAATTTCAAGAGATCAACGAAGCTTACAATGGTAATTCTCATGTATGCACATAAGACCAAGCTCTTAATTCTTAACACTGTGTATTGTTTCCAGGACACAAATCGGGGAAATCTTGCTCATCATTCTGGTTAATTACAGTATTTATAGTTTTTAGAAATTATTGCGTTCTTTTATTAAAAAAAGAACGCAATAATCTTGCACATAAAACAGTTGTTTCCTAGCGAGTGTTTATTTTCGTGTTTGAAATTTTTTTAATTATTTTTTATTTTTAAAAATATTAAATTAATATTTTAAAAATGTTTTTAGAAGATTTTAAAGTATTAATTTTAAAATTTTAAAAAATATTTTGATGTATTTTAAATTGAAAAAATATTTTTTTGAAAAGCAAGCACAACAATACTAAACACAAATTATTTTTTGTTTGAAAAAACTATTAAACTTATATTTTTTCAATGTTTTTAGAAGATTTTGAATGTTAAAAATAAAAAAATAATTTTTAAAAAATATATTGATGTATTTTAAATTGAAAAAATATTTTTGCAAAGTAAGCACAGCAATACTAAACAAACAAATTATTTTTTGTTTGAAAAAATATTAAACTTATATTTTTTTTAATGTTTTTAGAAGATTTTGAATGTTAAAAATAAAAAAATAATTTTAAAAAATATATTAATATATTTTAAATTGAAAATTATGATACAGGCCTTCAATTAGTTTAAATAAAAATAATTTATGATAACATATGTCAAGAAATTATAATTCAAATTTTATAGTTATTTTTTTTAATAAATGATAAAATGTTATTGATTAAAATTTAAACACATTGACATGGAAATAATTTATGTGGATTAACCATAAAATTTACATTATCGTGTATTGAATGATTGGTTTTTCAATAGGAATATAATTAATAGATTGACGAGAAAGGATAAAAGAGTGATGGGCGTGAGTGGTGTCACCCTCTGCAAAAATAAGAGCGGATCTTACTTTTGGTTTGCTATATAATAATCATGAATTTGAGTTATTTTAGGGTTATTGAGTGTTTATATGATTATTAATTTCAAGGCATATAAAATTAGTTAAGGTATACATAAGTTGATCCAAACATCCATGTTAATAATAACAAAAAAACACGAAGACACTAATGTTCTACGTAACAAGACTTGGACATCAACAAGTGACGTGTTGGGCAAAGCAATGGTCTTCAATATAACTTTCTAGGTCATTGACGGATTGAATGTTGTTGACAAGGATTAATTCTTGGTTTATGAAATATTACAAATCAGGGAAACTAGAAATCAAGAACAAGTTTAGGAAAGATTTTGATATATTTCTATTCTTAGGTTTCCATCCTTAAAAAGGATTTGTTGTACATGTATATATACAATTTTATGCAATAAAGAAAGAACACAATGAATTGATACAAACAATTATCTCTGAACTACCCAGACACTGCTGACATAATATCAAAGCAGACGATCCAAATCCAAACCTTTTTCAAATCACAGACAACTTAAAACAATGGCAAAATCGAACCCACCAAACCATGCTCAGATTACAACCACAAATTTCAGAATCGACACTCAAACCAACTTTACCCAAAACCCAAACCTATCAATTGTCGTCCCTGGAATCAAACTTAATGGCTAGAATTATGAACTATGGTCACAGATCATGGAGATGTTCATCTATAGCAGAGACAAACTTGGATTAATCACCGACAAAATCAGACAACCAATACTTATCGACCCAACATACAGTAAATGGAGAGCAGAAAATGCGATTGCTAAAGGTTGGGTTATCAATTCCCTAACCCCTGATTTAATTGGGAATTTTATCAGGTTCCCTATAGCTAAAGGTGTTTGGGACGCTATTGCCACAACCTACTTCGATGGAGGAGATAATGTCCAGGTATATGACCTAAAAAGAAAAGTCAGTCGAACCACATAAGGGAGGGGTTCTCTAGAGGACTACTATACTGGCTTACAATCTCTCTAGCGAGAGATTGACTACATACGCCCAAATTCCATGACATGCAATGAGACATTTAGAAATACAACAAATTAATTCAAGAAGATCAAATTTATATCTTTTTGGATGGTTTGGATGATCAATTTGATCATACTCACTGAGACATTCTTCAACAGATCCCTTTGCCATCAATCGAGCAAGCCTTCGCTCAAGTAAGAATAGAGAACACTAGATGAATCGTGATGATGGATGTTGCACGTGCCCCGCGCGACGTCGATGATGATTTTCATTGTTTGTTTGATTGATTTGAGAGTCGTCACCTAGTATTTGATTGAAGGTTACTAGGAAACCCAGATGTACTGGTCTTTGTCAGAGATTCACGGGTAAAGGACTGGTTGTGACTAGGAAAGGTATTAACACCCTTAGCGCACCTTACCTGAGGTAAGCTACTTCGTGATTTTGATATATTATAGAAGTTTTAAAGGTTTTGTCTTTTCATCGGATATCAAGAATATGCCTTACATATAAGCTCGTAATCCTTAACCATGATGAATCAAAACATTAAATTCTTCTTGTCTTTTAAGTTTTTTTTTTTTGTCCTTTGGGTTTTATCATGAAAAAAAAAACACATATATAAAAGATACAAACACCCACAAACACCACTTTTCACTATTTTTACTCACACACACCCACAACTACATATTACAAAAATAAAAAAAAATCAAAATAAATCAAATACAATTCAAAAATTACAAAATAAACCCCAAAAATCCAGGAACTGTTAGAAAGCCTTCAGGGATCTGCAGGAAAAGTGGAGGCGCGTAGTTCACGCGTCGTCGCAAGAAAGTCCAAGCAAACAAGGGAGTCTGGAATAGTTTCCCCCCTCTTCCCTTCCGTGCCAGCGGTGAAGATCATTGTCACCTGCAACAAGAGAAAAACGCACAAACAACCTATTTTTTTAAATCTTTTTTAGATGTGTCTAGTTTCTCTACCTTCTCCCTTTTCTGTTTGTTTTTCTTCTGCAGGTGGCAGATCTAGTGGTTGGGTTTGAATCCAAATCTTCTACATAAGGCTGAACCAGAGAAGGAGAGCCGATTGATGAGGAAGGGGATGACGTCTGCGGGGAGGAGCTGGAGGAAGCAAGTGGACAGATCTGGATCTATGGGCGCCGTTATGTTAGGGATGTTGCTGAAGGGTCTGACTCGGTCTTGGCGAGATGGCCAGTTGGTTCAGGAGGGAAGGGGTTCTCAAGTCTGTCGGGTCTTTATGGAGGCCAATGTGCACAGAGGCTGAAAAAGGGAAGCCATGCTGGCTGAAGGCGAAAGGAAATGGGGAAACAATGGAGGTTAGTCTGTGGGGGGAAATGATAGGACTAGGGGGCTGAGAGATGGGAGATCTCATGAGGGAGAGTGAGGGTGGAGTGAGAGAGGTGATGGGGAAGGGAGTGAAAGGCCCTAGTTTTGAGAGTGGGAGCCAAAAATCCAAAGGGAGTGGGGTGGCGACTCTCTCTCTACCACTGATGAACAAAAGATTGGGTTTTTAGGGTTTCTTTTTTTTCTAACCCTCAAATTTTTCTCCCCCTTTCAAATTTTTCTCCCCTTTCAACATTTTCTCCGCTAGGTTTCCAAACTGGTCCTTCAACTTTTCTTTTTTTTTTTTTTTTTGTATTTTGAATTTATTTTAAAAACAGATCATATCAACGTCGATTCAAACGAGGAAAATCAATAACGCGTTTAAAAGACCTTTGAAATTTAAATTCTTTTGAGACGATATGAAAATACTAAAAACGATGCAAATATATAAAGAACGTATTTTTTTGGGTTTTCATTGCTTTTTCTATATTTGTTTTTCAAATATTTATCAAAACGTTGGGTCAAAAATTGGGTAGCAACAATGGAGAAGGAAGGGGGAAATAGTTTCGGTTTACTAACAAGAAGCAGAGATAGAAACTAGGGTGAGATGAGAAGGAAGGATATGGTAAACCTAGGATAATAAAATGACAAAGGTCTCATAAGACCGAATAGACAGGAAGGACCTGGTGGCAATTCATCCAACCATTTTTTAGCCCATTATTTTCCAATAAACAGACCCTTTAGCCCAAGCCTGGACCACATGGGCTAAATTCCAGCAGATAATTTTTTTTCTAAACTGAAAGCCTAGGAGGGCGGATGCACTCATTATGACGGAAATAAACACACCAAAGACACGTGTTTTCAGCTACACGAGTATCTAGAGTGGTGGTATGAACTGAAGGGAAAAAAGATGAATGTAATGGCCACACAACATTTATTACTCATTCAAAACCAAATACACTTATGCCACTCGACAGTCAACCTCGGTCTTCAACTTAAGACCCAGGTATTATTGGTTCCACCAACTTAGTATCCAACAGTGAACATATAAACAATTGGATTATTGACTCAAGGGCAACAGATAACATGACCTATGATCATAATGACTTTAAAACAAAGTCAGTTCCTCGACGAAAGGTTTTATCAAATGCTAACGGTGATATATGTCGCACGTGTGCGACATCGCGACGATCGTCCACTCTCAGGTAGTATTGTATCTATCTGGCAAATATGGGGAGATAAGGAATTCTTGTCTTTTATCAGTGGAAAAATAAAATGGGAGTCACCACATAGTATTTTGATCATTAAGAACCCTAACTGGTCTCAAAGTTGAGGTACGGAGACTGGTTGCGTAAATGGAAGGTATTAACACCCGAAACACGCCCTACCTAAGATAAGCTGCATTGTTTTATTGTATGATATATGCTACGATCTCATTGTGCTTTCTAGTTGTTGGTCTGTCTACGGTTTACGAAAAGTTCTCCTCGATAAGGAGATTCTTATCTCATCAGGTAAAACCTAACCGTTCTATATCAACCAAACAAATTAATTTTAATATTAGAAGTACGTCTAACATGTAAGTTCATAATCCTAGTTACTAAAAGAAAACATAGTTTTTTTGGAATTTTTGAAATATTGGCCTAATTCTCATGACTTTAATAAAATGCATGCTAAAACATATTTTTTGAAGTTTTCTTTCTTGTATGAAAATATAATATGATTTTTTTTTTTATCTTTGAAAGACGTGGCCGTATGCATGAAAACAAAAACAATTTTTTTTAATGTTTTGAGGAAAATCAGGTATTTTAATACTGGATTTGTATCTTTACAGTATAAAAATACAAGCCAATATTAAGCAAAATTTAGTAGAAAAATACACAGGAAAATCATAAATTTCTAAAAATATATTTGTTTTGAATTTTTTTTGGACTGAGCTGGACCCGGCCCAGTCATTTTGGGCTGGGCCGGACTTGTCTAATCCAGGGAGTAGTGGAGATGGGGAGCAAAAGAAGAAGAAGGAAGAAGAGAGGGGCAGGGGAAAATAGACTGGGTGACACCTCTTAGTGGTGCTGCTTGTGGTAGAGGAGAGGAGGAACAACAGTGGTTCGCAGTGAGGAACACTGGCAGCTGTTGCAATGTAATGGGCGTTCTTCCTCTGTTTTTTCTTCCTTTGTTTTTTCTTGTCTTTGCTTCTGCTCTGTTAACAATGTTCTCCCTTCTCTACAGTTGCTTTGTGGCAGCGTTGCTGGTGTTTCTTCTTCCAAACAAGATGGATGTGCAACAGGGAGCTGCAGCGTCAGTCGAAGGTTTTTCTTCTTCTTCTTCTTCTTCTTCTTCTTCTTCTTCTTCTGTGTGTTTTTTTTTTGTTATGTTTTCTTTCTCTTCTCTCATTTATGCTGGTGGTGGAGTTGTTATCGATAATGGCTCAAGGCGTTTCTCATGACGGCGATGAGGAAGGCAGGCGGTTGCGGTTCTTCTCTCTTCTACTATGTTTTTTCTCTTTTCTCGTCTCTATATCTCAAAACAAATCATCTCTATTTTTCAATCTTCCCTCTCTTCTTTCTCTCTATATCCGCTCCCCCTCCTTTGGCTCCTCTCTCATATCGGTTTTTATAGAGAAAAAATAGGAAGAGAGGTCTACTACCCCTATCCAGTCATAACACAGGGGTAGGGTGGTCGGGCAGCCGCCTCAGGGGCTTTTCCCCTCTGTTTTTTCATCTAGTGGTAAGCTATAGGTCAAAGCTTAGACAAGTGGGGAGAAAGAAAGAAAGCAGGAAAAAATACAAGGGAGCAAAACTTCTCCTTCCCCTGTCTATGCATGTGCAGGGGAAGAAGGAGAACAATGCCATTTAAAACGACACTGTTTTGTATTTTTTTAAGAGAAGGAAATAAATGTGGGAGTAACCCAAAAATAGGTTATGATAGTTACCCCCTCTTTACAATGCTTATGAAGTAAAAACTTTGCATGGTAAGTTTTGTGAAGATAAACAAAACTGAACTTTTGACACTGATTTTCTTGGTGATCTAAAAATCTGTATTTATAGCAATTCCCTTCAATCAGAAACCAATGACCAAAACCATGTACAACTTGGTTATTCTGATATCCCGATCTGGCCATCCTCTAAATTCTGTCTTCGGTTGGGTTAACCTAAAATCTCGTCTAACGATTCCCTTTAACCAAAACCATAATCCGTCTATGTGTAGTTTGGTCAACCTGAATTCCCATCTAACGACTTCCTTTAACCAAATCTGAATTTTATGTGTGATTAGGTTAAGCTGAGATCCCATCTGCGATCTTCTTTAACTAGAACCAAAATATGTGTGTAGCTTAGTCAACCTGAAATCCCATCTAGCAATTCCCTTTAACTAAAGCTAAAATCTGTGTATAATTAGGTTAACTTAGGATCCCATCTGACAACCTTCTTTGACCAAAACCAAAGTCTGTCATAAAATTGGTCTGGGTATAGCTCGGTCAACCTGAAATCCCATCTGGCGATCTCCTTTAACCAAAGCTAAATTGTGTGTGTGGTTGGGTTAACCTAAGATCCTATCTAGTGACCTCCTTTAACCAGAACCAAAGAAAATATGTGTGGTCTCATTGTAATGGATGACCTACCCAAGTAGAAAAAAGAGAAGAGTGATCTCATTGTAATGGGTGACCTACCCATGTAAAAAAAATATGGAGAATGGTCTCATTGTAATGGATGACCTACCCAAGTAGAAAAAAGAGAAGAGTGATCTCATTGTAATGGGTGACCTACCCATGTAAAAAAAATATGGAGAATAGTCTCATTGTAATGGGTGACCTACCTAGATGGAAAAAAAAAGAATGATCTCATTATAATGGGTGCCCTACACGGGTGGAAGAATGATCTCATTATAATAGGTGACCTACCCAGGTAAAAACACATGGAGAATTGGTGTCATTGTAATGGGTGACCTACCCAGAAAAAATGGTGAAGAGTGGTCTCATTATAATGGGTGACCTACCCAGGTGGAAGAATGGTCTCATTGTAAAGGGTGACCTACCCAGATAAAAAAAAACATGAAGAATGATCTCATTGTAATGAGTGACCTACCCAGATGGAAAAGGGGGAAGAGTGGTCTCATTGTAATGGGTGACCTACCCAGGTGGAAGAATAATCTCATTGTAATGGGTGACCTACCCAGGTAAAAAAACATGGAGAATGGTCTCATTGTAATGGGTGACCTACCCAGGTAAAAAAACATGGAGAATTGGTCTCATTGTAATCAAGTGGAAGAATGGTTTCATTGTAATGGGTGACCTACCAAGATAAAAAAAAAAACATGGGGAATGGTCTCATTGTAATGAGTGCCCTACCCATATGAAAAAAAGGGAAGAGTGATCTCATTGTAATGGGTGACCTATCCAGAAAAAATGGTGAAGAGTGGTCTCATTATAATCGGTGACCTACCTAGGTGGAAGAATAATCTCATTGTAATGGATGACCTACCTAGATGGAAAAAAAAAGGAAGAGGGGTCTCATTGTAATGGATGACCTACTTAGGTGGAAGAATGGTCTTATTGTAATAGGTGACCTACCCAAGTAAAAAAACATGAAGAATTGGTCTTATTGTAATGGGTGACCTACCCAGGAAAAATGATGAAGAGTGGTCTCATTGTAATGGGTGACCTACCCAAGTGGAAGAATGATCTCATTGTAATGGGTGACCAACCTAGGAAAATGGTGGTCTTATTATAATGAGTGACCAACCTAGGAAAATGGTGGTCTTATTATAATGAGTGACCTTTTCAACTGGAAAAAATGTGATGTCTTGATGACATGATAAGGCTCGAAGAGAGATGAGGGCTTAAAGGCGCACTCAAAATGAGTTAGGGTTAGAAAATGCACTACTTGAAAGATAAGGGCTCAAAGGGATATGAGGGTTTTGAATGCGCATTTGAAAAGAGGTGAGGGCTCAAAGGTACACTTAAAAGAAAGTGAGGGCTCAAAGGTGCACTTGAAAAGTGGTAAGGTTTAAAAAATGTGTTACCCAAGAGATGAGGCTTAAAGGCACACTCGAAAGGAGGTGAGGCTCGAAAGCGCACTTAAAAGGAAGTGAGGGCTCAAAGGTGCACTTGAAAGGAGGTAGGGTTAAAAAACGCACTACCCAAAAGTTGATGGTGAAACACCGATATGTCAATATTGAAGGCAATGCATTATGATTAATATGCATGTATACTTACTTGAGAAATATAGGTCCCCTTTTCTTCATGGAGTCTTATGTTTCTCAAAAGTTTGAGTCTTGGTAGCAAACTTCGATGGCATTGCCGTTCTTGCTTACTTGAGTCTTTGTGATTTTGACCTTTAAGAAGGGTTTAATATGATCCTACTTCTTTGTCCTCCAACCTTTATCTCAATAGGTTGCCAGCTCTGCCCTACATTTCATTTTCTTAGAAAAAGAATCATGGAGTCAACCCTACCATATGTTTTTGGATTACCCCCTGCCTGATTATGCCCTTAAGTGTTCAATTAGAGTTTTTTTTTTTTTTTTTAGTGAGGCTATATGAAGGAAGGTTTGACAAGAAGTTGTTTTCATACATAAATTTTGGAATTTCAAAGCTATTTTAGACACAGAAATCATTTTGACATTGGTTTAAAGCAAACTCGTTCTGAAAAAAATTCAAGTGATTCCTATAGACAGGTTTTCAGAAGTGATGAAAAATTTTGTTTTGCTTTTGGTGAAAATGTGAAGTGATGTTTGGTTGGTCAAAATGGTTTAAAATTTAATCTGAGGGTTTCAAAGAACTAGTCTTTAAAGCATTCATTTTATTTGCATGAATAATGATCTGGTATGCATGAGAAAGCATTTCCTATCGATCCATATTGCTTGCCTTTGATCAGAAAGGGCTTGATTAGGCATGTAATGTAGATTTTGGCTATTGGTTATGAAGAAAGATGATACTTGTAGGCTCAAAAGGTATTTCTGGGATTTCAAGACTCAAGATCACCAGTGCGTATTTCTTGACCTTTTATCTTTTGAATTCTATTTTTAAAATAATCTATCATACCCTCTAGTGTCAAACTTGGGCTTTTTCTCTTTGTTGTTTTTTCTTTTCTTTTCTTTTCTTCACTTAGTTGAGCATCATCATGTCAGTTATTTTTGTGGAAAGCTCAAATCCTTTGGATTTTCTTCATGACCCCTAGCTTTGTTTGGGTACCTTTGATCATCTGAGAAACTTCTTTCATGCCCCTTAGTGTTGTTTGGGGCACTTTTGAGGATTTTTGTATATCTCTAGCACTTACCCCCCCCCCAGTGTGGGGTGTGGTCCTAGCCATGGTTATTTATCTTTTAAAAAAAATTAGGATCAAAATGGGGATTGCAAAAGGTCTGTTTTAGCCTCGTGAAAGGATTATCAAAGATGACCTTTCTTCATTTCAAACGCATGCATTTAGGATTGGTAAGCCTTGCTTTCATGCGAATATGCAAAATGGTTTCTTATTATTCATTCAAATGAAACTCAGCTTTGGAGTCATCTCATGGTGTTTGGGTTTTTTTTCTTCAAGCTTTCCGGTACCTTTCTATGAGATCACTTGAATTTTCAGAATTTGTTTGTTTGGATAAACACCAATGTGATTTTTGTCTCGTACCAAAAACTTTGAATTCCTAAAAAATCTTTGTGAACATGTGAGATTATGTATAATTTTGGAAGAAAAGGGAAACATGCTAGTGATTATTGGCATAATGGTTTCATGAGTAAAGGTTATGCTCAATGTGTTATTTGCATGAAACAACAACAAAAATGAAGGCATGTCATAAACACAGGAAAACACATGATCTTAGTAATAAGAAAAGCTCATTTGACAAAGGAAGTCTTGTGGTATTATAAGTCAAGTTGCCGACAAGACTAAATAGATTGAAACACGACAAAATCAAAATTATTCTGCTAGTATGATCAAACAGAGGCAATTATTTTTTGACATAATAGGAACAAGCTCCATTCTCTAACTCTAGTAAAAATTATTTTTCGATCAGCCTCCCTACAAAAGCTTTGCCAGAGGCATTTCAACGTGGTTGCTCGAGTAAGCTAGTGAGGCGAGCCACGTCTGTCTTTAGAGACTCCAACTCTTCTTTAAAATGGGCTTCATGGTGAACACACTCTTCATCTTCCATGTTTCTCATTCAGATTCGGGTGTTGTAGACTCTTTTGGGACCTATTTTTCAACCTATACATGTGTGTAAGGATGGATGTGTATGGATGCAAATGTATGTACATTCACATTAGGGAGTTTATACTCTAAGGATAGGTTCTGGGCCATTACATGATGGGTGGCTTTCTACATGGTCTTAAAAGGGTCTCTTGTTGTCTCAGTGATCACCCTCGTGAAGGCAATATGGGGGCTCAGTAGATAATGGGATGACATGTGCACAAATCATTACCAGTCTAAGCACTCAACGAGAGTTGAGGTTTACAAAAACTTAAACCTTAACTAAAAGTCGCTAGTCCCCCACTTATCCTAAAGTTTTTCAGTATAAATTCCCCTCAAATGTGAATGATGCATGGAACAATTTTATACAATGCATGAGCAAATGAGCAAATGCTTATTAACAATAACACACAAACCAAACAATACACAATAATCAAACAAAAACAAAGCTTAGTCCACAGGGTCCACAGTGGAGTCGCCATTATGTTGCACATGTACGGTGTCGCGTCCTTCGTCCACTCTTAGGTAGTACTATATCTATCTGGCAAATATTGAGAGACAAGGAATTCTTGTCTTTTCTCAATGGAAAATAGAATGGGAGTCGCCACCTAGTATTTTTTTTCAATGTTTTGACGAAAACCAGGTATTTTAATACCGAATTTATATCTTTACGGTATAAAAATACAAGCAAATATTAAGCTAAATTCAATAGAAAATACGCGATAAAATCACAAATTTTTTAAAATATATTTTTTTTTAATTTTTTTTGGAGTGGGTTGGACCTGACCCAGTCATTTTAGGCTGGGTCGGACTTGGGAATAGTGGAGCAGTTCTCCACTGTTCATTTGCAGAATAGTAGAGACGGGGAGCAAAAGAAGAAGAAGAAGAAGGAAGAAGAGAAGGGCGGGGAAAACAAACCGGGCGACTCCTCGCGGCAGTGTTATTGGTGGCGGTAGAGAGGTGGAACAACGGTGGTTCGCGGCGAGGAACAGTGGCGGCTGCTGCGGTGTAATGGGTGTTCTTTCTCTATTTCTTCTTCCTTTGTTTTTTCTATTTTTCTTATCTTTGCTTCTGCTCTGTTAACAATGTTCTCCCTTCTCTGCAGTGGCTTTATGGCAGCATTACTGGTGTTTCTTCTTCCAAATAAGGTGGTTGTGCCATGGGGAGCTGCAGCTCTAGTTGAAGGTTTTTCTTCTTCTTATTCTTCTTCTATGTGTTCTTTTTTGTTCTGTTTTCTTTCTCTTCTCTCGTTTCTATTGGTGGTGGAGCTGTTATTGATAGTGGCTTAAGGCGTTTCTCGTGGCGGTAATGTGGAAGGCAGGCGGTGGCGATTCTTTTCTTTTCTGCTCTGTTTTCTCTCTTTTCTCGTCTCTATTTTTCAATCTTCCCTATCTTCTTTCTCTCTATATTCACCCCCTTTCTTTGGCTCATCTCTCCTGCCAGTATTTATAGGGAAAAAATAGGGAGAGAGGCCTATTACCCCTATCCAGTCATGGCACAGGGGTAGGGTGGTCGGGCAGCCACGAGGCAGCCGCCTCAGGGCCGCCCGAAGGGCTTGTTCGCTCTGTTTTTTTGTCTGGTGGTAGGCCATGGGTCAGAGCTTAGGCTAGTGAGGAGAAAGAAAGAAAGAGGGAAAAAATACAAGGGAGCAAAACTTCTCCTTCCCCTACCTTTGCGTGTGCAGAGGAAGAAGGAGAATAATGCCATTCAAAACGACATTGTTTTGTGTTTTTTTTTTTGAAGAGAAGGAAATAAATGTGGGAGTAACCCAAAAATAGGTTATGAGAATATATATATCTAGTAACAAGGGGATGAATAGTGGAATTACCAACAGCATTCACTCTCCCTAATACTATTTTTGATCCTTCACTCTCCCTAATACTCTTTTTGATCCTTCACTCTCTACTAAATTACTATCAGTAGGGCAAGTAACAGAAGATTTAAATTATTGTGTACTGATGTACTCCTTATATTATTTGTTTCAGGATGTTCTCACGAAGAAGATTTTTGGTCATGGTACTAAGAGGAGAGGTTTATATTATGTGGATGATTTGGACCTTGGAAAAGTTCATTCCGCTCAATCATCACAGCGGCAAGGACAAGACATTTGGTTATGGCATTACCAGTTAGGACACCCATCATTCAGCTATCTATAACATTTATTCCCTACTATATTTGAAAATGTATTGCTCTCTAGTTTCAAATACAAGGATTGTATCCTAAGTAAAAGTCACCGAACAAATTATCCCATCAGTTATAATAAATGTAATGCACCATTTGAAATTATTCACTCTGACTTATGGGGCCCTACACCTGTTATGACTACTGCTGGCTTTAGATGGTTTGTCACCTTTATTAATGACTGTACAAGGATCTATTGGGTTTATATGTTGAAACATAAGAAAGATGTCCTACCAATTTTTTAGAAATTTGTCACCCTTATACAAACTCAGTTCTCTATGTGCATTAAAACTCTTCAATATGATAATGGATGCAAATATATTAGCCAAGAGTTTAGACAATTTTGTGATAGCAAAGGCATCATACACGAGACTACTTATCCATATACTCCTCAGCAGAATGGAATTACCGAACGGAAAAATAGACACATACTAGAGACAATACAAACAATTATAAGAGCTGCCCATATGCCCTAACAATATTGGCCTGATGTCATGGGTACATCTGTTTATCTTCTCAACCACATGCCATCCCGAGTACTTAATTTTTACACACAACTACAGACTTTGGAACGATATGTTAAACTACCTTCAACACTCCATATACCTCCAAAGATATTTGGTTGTGTTGTATTTATACATGTTCCGAAGCACCAACGATCCAAGTTGGATCCATATGTTGTTATTTGTGTCTTTCTTGGCTATGGTTCTCATACGAAAGGATACTGGTGTTATGATCCGCTCACATGGAAACTCTATGTTACTATAAATGTAACCTTTCTTGAGACCGAATATTTCTTCAATGAACCATCCACGTCTGTTCTTCAGAGGGAGAATAGACATGAACAACAGATATGAGATTGGGTTCATCCTGACCATACTCAAACAGAACCGGAAATTTCTGAGCAGATTAACCACGCCGACTTACATACTTAAGCCACATCGAATAACCCCCTCTCCAATATATAACACGACCAAAATCAGAATTATGGGGACAATCTCGACACTACAAATGAGGTAAGATCTCCTAACTCTCCTACATTACCTGATTCTATGACATACAATTTACCTTACAGGCATAATCGAGGAGTACTCCCAAACCGATACTCACCTGAAACAAAAGGAAGAAAGTCCAAATACTCCATTGTAAATTTTATCTCAGCCCATAACATGTCAAATGCAGCAAAGGTCTTCATGGAAAAAGTATCTTCAAAACAGGTCCCACGAAACATTGAAGAACCTATGCTAGATGAACACTAAAAGATAGCTGTCTATAATGAAATGAAAGCTCTCTAGAATAATAATACTTGGGAACTAACTACATTGTCAGGTGGAAAGAAAATAGTTGGATGCAAATGGGTGTTTATTATGAAATATAGAGTAGATGAGACAGTAGAAAGATACAAAGCAAAACTTATAGCTAAAGGATATACACAGACATATGGCATAAACTATCAGGAAACGTTCTCACCAGTAGCCAAACTGAACATAATTCAGATACTCCTATCACTTGCAACAAACCTAAACTGGCCTTTACATTAATTTGATGTAAAGAATGCATTTCTTCATGGAGATCTAGAGGAGGAAGTGTATATGGATGTTCCTCCTGGTTTTATTGGAAAAATAAAATAAAATGTGGTGTGTAGGCTTACAAAATCACTTTATGGACTCAAACAATCTCCTAGAGCATGGTTTGGAAGATTTAGTCTAGCAATGTGAAAGCATGGATTTAGCCAAAGCAACTCGGACCATACACTATTTCTGAAAACAAATGAGGGGAAAACAGTAGCCTTGATTATTTATGTTGATGATATGATAGTCACAGGAAATGATGAAGAAGGAATTTCAGAATTACAAAGGTATCTAGCAAGTGAATTTGAAATGAAGGATCTTGGTGGGTTGAAGTATTTCTTAGGCATCGAAGTATACAGATTAAGACTGGGCATATTCCTCTCACAAAAAAATTATGTGTTGGACCTATTAGCCGAGACAGGTATGTTAGATTGCAAACCTGTAGATACACCAATCATACAAAATCATTGTTTAGCAAAATATCCAGATCAGGTTCCCATAAATAGAGAATGATATCAGAAATTGGTGGGAAGAGTCATCTACCTTTCACATACACGTCCTGATATCGCATATGCAATCAGTCTAGTCAGCCAATTCATGCGCAACCCAAGTGAAGTACATATGGAGGCAATATTGTGAGTACTTAGATACTTAAAATCCTCTCCGGGAAGAGGAATTCTTTTCTCGAAGAATGATCACCTTAACATCATTGGTTATGCTGATGTAGATTGGGCAGGAAATCTGACTGACAGAAAGTCTACTTTAGGATACTTTACCTTTGTTGGAGGAAACTTGGTGACATGGAAAAGTAAGAAGCAAAATGTTGTTGGTCTATCTAGTGCTGAAGCAGAATTCAGAGGGATGACCAAATGATTATGTGAAATACTATGGATAAAGGAGCTACTTAAAGAGCTAGGATATCTTATTGAGACTGAGATCAAGATGTACTGTGACAACAAAGCTGCAATTGTCATAGCCAATAATCCTCAAAGACTGTGATTTTTCCTTTTATCAAATTTGAGGATCACTTGACAGATATACTTACTAAAGCAGTATCAAGTAAAGTGTTTCATTGCTCTCTCAACAAGTTAGGCATACGAGATATCTTTGCACCAATTTGAGAGGAAGTGTTGACAAAGATTAATTTTTGGTTTAGAAAATGTTACAAATCAGGAAAACTAGAAATCAGGAATAAGTTTAGGAAATATTTTGATATATTTCTATTCTTAGATTTCATCCTTAAAAAGTTTTTATTGCACATGTATATATATAAGTTTTATATAATAAAGATAGAACATAATAAATTGATACTAACAATTATCTCTTAACTGCCCAGACACTGACACTGTTGATAGAATTCCTCCTATCCCAGTAATCTAAAAGGCAAGTGTTTGGTA
>Ga0325410_1001081_pt1 | contig 29784 bp, 20 predicted proteins | sample PopdelMetagenome_16_FD_206182 | JGI IMG/M metagenome (GOLD analysis project Ga0325410, IMG submission 206182) | Populus deltoides microbial communities from Bellville, Georgia, United States - Xylem-PdIQD-R3 | ecosystem: Host-associated > Plants > Phyllosphere > Stem > Wood/Secondary xylem...
ATAATAATAATAATAATAATAATAATAATAATAATAATAATAATAAATACTGTATGAGATGAAACATAATAAAGTAATAATTTACACACAAAATTAAAAGCTTGCCCCTTACCCATTCTTAAGATTGGGCTACTTAGAGTGTTTTCAGGCGCAAAAATGATGCACATCAACAAGTGATAATTAATTACTAGATTAACCCATTAAATCAAGTTATCTTGTTAAATCCAGGACATGTGTCAAAATCTAATAATTAAATATAAAGAAATTTAACATTAAAAGATTAAATTAAATAAAAAAATTAATTAAAAAAATTCGGATTAACTTGTCAAACCAGACTAATTCATCAAATCCGCAATAGAACAAAAAAATTCTTTAAAAAAAAATTCAGCATTTCATTTAATTTTTAGTATATAATATAATATAATATATTATTATAATTATTATTATAATATAATAATTATAATAATATAATATATTAAAGGTGGGAAAGTGAAATGCGTAGGAAAGCTATAGTAGTTTTCCCATACCTTTTAGAGTTTTATTTAATGTGGTGTGAAAAAATAATATGAATTTTTTTAAAAAATATATTTTGAGAGTGTAGTAATAATTAATTTTTTAAATATTTTTTACTTTAAAATATATCAAAATAATTTATATATATTTTTTTAAAAAAATTATTTTTAATATTAACCTAGAAACAATAAAAAATATATAATTTTGAACATTTTTTTTTTTTTTTGAAAAAAGAAATCCTAAACGGCCCCATGTGCGGGAAAAGTGAAAGCCACTCGTCGGGCGCCCCCAGCATTGACTACTGTTGCTCTCGCTCAACGCTCACCTTACAAAAAAAAAAAACAAAAAGAAAAAAGAAAAAAAAAACCGCGTGTGGGATTACATGAGAACACGTAATGCGTGTTGTCTTTAGTCAGCGTCTGCACAAGCGACACTTGGAAGTGAACCTTAACATCATTCGCGTCCTTCAATCCTGTTTGCCATTCTAAATAGATCCTCTCCTCTCCACTTTTACCTTTTTCTTACATCCCCTGCCAGTAGCATAGCACTACGCACCATATTATATATATATATATATATATATATCTAAGAAAACCCTAGAAAATGAATTTTTTAGGTATACCTCTTCGTCTTCGCAGGCGAGCCAGGGATGAGGTATTTTTACGCCCAAACAAACCAGGTAAAACAGATCTAACCCTCCATGGACATAAAAAGTTTCTACATTTTCTTGCATTTCTACACCATCAAATATCATGCAAAGCTAAATATATATCTATTTATTTAATAACATAATCTTAGAACACCAACTATAATCATGATTTTATTTAATAACATAATTTCTCTAGGTTACGGTTATAATGGTGACTGAAAAGTCGAGGTTTATTTTTTTTATTTAAAAACTCAATTCAATCTAATTTTAACCCAAAACATCTAAAAATATATCCTAAAAATCTTGATAAACTTGTATATGCCTCAAACAATTTAAAAATCCACCAAAAACCTAGAATGAACCTGAAATCAAAAATATTATTGAGCTTGTATTTACGATTGCAAGCAAAGTTAAATGCAAATACCACCTAAGATAAACTCTTTTAATTGAATAGAATCTATTCATATCAAAATCACTCCTTTTAGCGTTTAGAATCGGTGTTAACCGAGATTTTTTTTCTTTACGGTTAGAATTTGGTTAATTTATCTATTCTTTCTCAAATCAGGAACTTAAAAATAAGAAAAATAATTTTTTGGATTAAAATTGAATTGTAAAAAATTATAGGAACCATAAGTTTATAAAATAAAAAGTATGAGGGCCAAAGTGAACTTTTTACATAACTTTTGAAACTACGGCCCATTTCCTCCACTCTTTTCACTTTTGCTCCCCTGCTTTCAATCATGCCATTGCTCAATAAATTTAAAGCAATTAAGCTTTAATTTAGCCTCGTAAAAATGTAATTGATGAAAAAAAGTTGAAAAAATCACCAGTATAAAATTTTCTTCAACAGCATTTTACCCGCAATGTCTAGAGTTTTGTTATGTATCCAATTGGCTAAAGTTGAAAATTGATGTGCAAGGTGGTCAAGTATTTAACAAAAGGGTTCATCTAAAGCACTATTTATAATAATAATACAGGATGCAATGCAATTAATGGCCATCAAAATAGGTACATTAAAAAAAAAATTCAGCAAAGCAATGAACAGCCCGGCTAGAAATTGACATTATCACGGAGCCTTGCCCGCTGTTCTTGTTTTTTTAGTTTCTACTTTCTACTATTAAAAAGTCAGCCTCTGATTTGATCTTATTACGAACACTGTTCTTTCTTTCTTTCCTTGAAGAAGCATAATATATATTGTTTTTGGGGTGGGAGTGGTGGGGTTGATCGGGGGGGTAGGTGGTCTTCTTGCTTTTAAACAATCTTTCTTTAAGTGGTTATTTGTACGGGGTCACTCTTAGCCTTTTATTTTATTCCATTTCAAAATTACTATATTTGTTTGTTGGGTTTGGGGCTCTGTCTGTCTCTCTTTGGTTTCCTTTCACTTTCAAGTTCCGTCATCTGGGTGTTTATTCTCTTGATATTTCTTCTTCATTTTCACTTTCGGACGTGGTGATTTCTAAATTTGTTTTCTTTTCCTTTCTTTCGGTAGTGGTGTAATTTTTGGCGGTTAGGGATGGAGGAGAGGTATGAGACGATTAAGGAGCTTGGTTCTGGGAATTTTGGAGTAGCAAGGCTAGTCAGGGATAAAAAGACAATGGAGCTTGTTGCTGTTAAATACATTGAAAGAGGAAAGAAGGTAAGCTTTCTTTAAAAATGTCATAATCATGCATCGTAATCTCTGCTTTCTCCTTGCAATGGTGATAAAAAGTACTTCTGGTAATTTTTCTCTTTTCCATTTCTCGTGCTTGCCTTCTTGGACAGCTTGATATTGAGAATCGATTTTATTTACAAAGGAGCTTGTTGAATTATGGATTGGCCTGTCGTCCAAAAAACACACACAAAAAAGGGAAAAAAGGTGGATTGGGCTTAGTTTAATTTCCCTTTTTTTGATAGTTAATTATTGCCACTGCCTTTTCAGGCAAGCATTTTTTGGAAAGTCGAAATTGTTAATTTGTTGTGTTAAATCCTAGAAAGAAAGAAATGTAAATTGAATGTTAAGGAAGATTTTCAGATAATTTGATGGGGGAGTTTGAAGAGTCATGTTGCTCTTTTTTGTCATTTCTAGTGGGGAGACCTTTTAGATGGCACATTCCCAGAAGCACAGGGGTAAATTTACCGAGGATATTTAATATTATCGTAACCATTTCTTTACCATCTTAAGAGCAGTTCTATGCTCAGAGCAGATATATTTGCTCAATGACTGCTAGTCAAGCACCATAAATTTCCATTTTATTTCTCCATAACGTTTCTATTCACTGTTCTTATTGTTTTTGGTAGCATGGTTTTTGTTGTGACTGGATGTGATGGTACTAAAGCTCTTTGACAAGTTATGAGTTAGCTATAGATATGCGCCTTAGCCAATGATTATGTTACACCAACCTGTATCTGGTTTCAGATTGATGAGAATGTTCAGAGAGAGATCATCAATCACAGGTCTTTAAGGCATCCAAATATTGTCAGGTTCAAAGAGGTAAGAGACTAATTCCTTGTATGCAAGCTCTTGGTAGGTTGGCCTTACAAGTAATGTCTTTTAGTTTAGTTCTACGAGTAACTTACTATGTTGAAAGCCTGTTTGCACCTGGGACTTGTTATAAAAATAAAGTGATTTCAAGCTGACTGATTCTGGACTTTTATATTTTGGCGCCATAGCCTGCTCCCCAACAAGTACAGGGCAATCTGAAACTCTCTGTTTCCTTTATCTTTGCTAGCACAGTCGTAACTCATCAATTATTGTGGTCTTCTCATCTGTTTTCGATGTTTTTATTCATTAAGCTGGTGAACACATTAGTCTCAAGTTACAGCAACATAGCAGCTTTCTCCTTGGTTTTCCAACAATGAAATTCATAACTTTTTTTAACCTGGACCCATCACACAAGTGCTTTAGGCAAATCTTTCCAAGCTTCTCTTATGTGGGTGTGTTTGCATATCTGCAATCTCAAGTTAAACATTCATGTCTTTTCTTCCTGCTTCACAATTAAATAGTGAACCTCTGAACAAGATAAAAGGAAACAGACAAGGCTTTCTCTTGAGTTGTACCGAAACAAAGCACGCTGTAATGTCTTATTTTTTCTTGTAGGTCTTGTTGACTCCAACACATCTTGCAATTGTCATGGAATATGCAGCAGGTGGTGAACTTTTCGCAAGGATATGCAGTGCTGGTCGATTTAGCGAAGATGAGGTTGTCAAGCTGTAGCTTGTAATTCTGTTGGCACCTTGAGTGATCTTCCGCCAATAATCATTGCATGTGTACTTGTATAAACTGTATTTTGCTTGGTGATTATTTAATTTTTTTGCAAATTTATGCCACCACAGACAAGATTTTTCTTCCAGCAGCTGATATCTGGTGTCAGTTACTGTCATTCCATGGTATGTTATCTGAGTTTTTAATTTTCATTTCTGTCACTCTTGTCTTGTGTTATTTATGAGTTTTTTTTCCAGGAAATTTGTCACAGAGATCTGAAACTTGAAAACACACTTTTGGATGGAAGCCCCGCACCACGCCTTAAAATATGTGACTTTGGTTACTCCAAGGTTAATTTTTCTTGGCTCTTCAAATTCTTCTTCTATGATGATGCTCTTAAGGTGTTTCCTACTGATTTTTTCTTCTGTAATTGCAGTCTGCTCTACTGCACTCACAACCCAAATCAACAGTTGGAACACCAGCATATATTGCCCCAGAAGTCCTGTCACGCAAGGAATACGATGGCAAGGTACGTGGTGTTTTATATTTTTCACCAAACATAGCTGAAAGGACACCCTCAGCTTATGCTGTCTTATTTTTATGGGGCATCACTTAGTATTTTTGTCATCCAATCAGAAGATATACCTTGGTATTTATCAAGCCTGTGGATTGGATGTTTTTCGGTTATTGAATCATCAGGAAAAAGTAATGAAGGTATATCAAATCTCAATTGCTCTAGGTTCATTGGTAGGGTCTTTCACAGTCTTGATTTGTGTCATATAACTGAGTCAGTAGTTCGTTCAGTTACCTGGCCACTTTTTTAATTAAGCAATAAAACTGATGTTACCTATCAAAAGTAGAAAAAGGGGAGACCTCTTACTGTTTTCTTGTTAATTTGATAGTTTTTTTTTAGATTTCAGATGTTTGGTCATGTGGTGTAACACTATATGTGATGTTGGTTGGAGCATACCCCTTCGAGGATCCTGAAGATCCTAGAAATTTCCGCAAGACCATTGGTGTGAGTTTCTTCTAAACACTTAATAGTATAGTTAGATGAGGAGTGTCCTATTGTTTTTTTTTGAAATACTTAAACTTTTATCTTAAATTCACAATTATATCACCAAAGTTAATTCCATTGTTCACTCTCCACAGAGAATAATGAGTGTTCAGTACTCCATACCAGACTATGTACGTGTATCTGCAGATTGCAAGCATCTCCTTTCTCGTATTTTTGTTGCCAATCCCACAAAGGTAGTGCCCTATTCATGATTTGTATTATGTTATCTTTCTTTCAACATTTTCTCTATAATCTGCTCTTTGACCTCTCACTTTTTTAGTAGCCCATCAATTTAACAAAGCATTTAAAAATCATGCTCTTTGGTCTTATGCTTTTATTGTTCAATCTCAAAGTGAATTAAAAGCTTCTAAAATGTAAATCTATATGAAATCAAGTTTAATTGTTTACTGAGAAAGATTGCATGCATATGGTTTCTTAACTCTGTAAGCACTCATAAGAACATTGATTCCTAAATTTAAACCAACAAGAGTAAATGGACTCAGTTCTAAGAAACAACAGAAGTTCAACCATAAACTGAGAATTACCAAATTCTCATTGATTCTAAATATAATAATAATGCAACCAAAATTAAGTAAACAAACAATAAGGTTATGCTAATTCAGCGAGCCTTGAAGGGTCCAGTGTGAACCTACAGTTTGAAGCATAGTTTAAGAAATTTGATATTTTTTTTTTAATTTCCCTTTTCATTAAAACTTTTTATTGTGGGTTATAATCGGCTAGGCATGTACACAATTTATATGTATGTATAGGTTTTTCAGGAGGATAACTAGGCATTTGTATACAAAATGAGGAGCCCCTAAAAGCTACCTACCCATCCCAGAATTAATCAACAACCCGAGTTAGAAATTCGAATCCGACAACCACGTTTTTTTAGGAAACAAGGGAATCTGACATAGCCACAACTTAAATTTAAGGAGATGGCCTTTCATTACATTCTAATGTATTTTCATCTAGAGCAGTAGATATTCTTCATTTTCATGAATGCTCTCAGTGGTGTGCAATGCGCCTTCATATGATATAATGATCCTATTCTGATGTTGTCTGATCCTTGGTAAAGAGGATTACCATTCCAGAGATTAAGCAGCACCCTTGGTTTCTTAAGAATTTGCCTAAAGAGCTCGTTGAAATTGAGAAAACAAACTTCACAAAATCAGGACGTGACCAACCTGCCCAAAGTGTCGAGGAGATTATGAGTATCATACAAGAGGCAAAGACGCCTGGTGAAGGTGGCAAAGTTGCTGAGCATGCTTTTGCAGGAACCTCTGATGACTTGGATGTTGATCTGGATTCTGAGGTTGATGTCAGTGGCGACCTCATGCCCTCTTTCTAGTCATCACCCACAAATTGCATACAGAGAATGTGCGTATCCAGATTCTAGTGATTTTGGTGACATGAATTTCCATATGCATGCCAAGTTATCTACATTGTAAATTATACTGAACCAGTGTCACCTGGGCAGTGCTAAAACATCTGGAATGCGTTTTGAGGTGAAGCGCGTACTGTTTGAAGCATGCACCGCCTGTAGATTTCCCAGTTAAGGGATTTGAAGAAGTTGCCTTCAAGCACATATCATGCATATATTTTTTCTTATAATGTTTATCCTGCTCGAAACAAATGAAGATGACGATCTACGACTATATGGTTTTATAAACCATGCTCTGGTTCCGGAAACATGCATTAGTTGATTCTTCGTGTTGCCATTTTTTATTTCCTGTTTGTGTGGCGTCCTCGGACCTTAACAAATTAATCAATAGAGAACTTTCTTCGGCCGATCAGCTGTGGCTCCCTCCCTCCCTCCCTCCCTCGGAAGCCCGTTACAGGCCTTCCCGTTAACCTAGAGTAAAAAAAACATGTCAAAAACAATGTATAGGTCTCAATCTTTCAAAGCATGAAAAACAATGTATAGGTCTCAGTAATTTTTTTGATATATTAATTAAACATGAAAATACAGTCATTCTGAAGGTGTTTTTTCATCTAGATAATTTTTTTTATAAATGTACACCATAGTATTTTTAATTGAAATAATTATTTTTTTTTTTAAAAATAATTTATGATTGTAAAAGCAAGCTAACAAAAAAAATATCAAAATAGTATATTAATATTTTACTTGATCGAAAACTAAAAAAATTATAAATGTAATATAATTATGTTAAAAAATTTTAATAGTAGAAAACCTATTTTAATCTAACTCATGAACAATTTATTATTATTATTATTAGTATTATTATTATTATTACATACATAATAATTGAAAAAAATTATCAAAATTCAAATAAAAAATTATAAAAATATTTAAGAATCATGTCAAAACTGAAAAGTAAATGAATATGATAAAGTATTTTTGAAGTGTCCAAAAAAAAAAATTAAATAAAAAACAATAAAAATTAAAAAAACAATAAAAGAAATAGCCAGCAAAGGACCAAGTCCCCCCCTTAAGCATTTTTCTATTAAGAGTGTAGACGACATGTTGTCAAGTGTTTGTTTGTCACACTTGTGAAAAGAATTGCGCCGATCAACTTTGGCTTCCACACGTGCCAACCGGTAGAGATAAGGTGTAGATTTGTTATCAACTGATTAAGAAAATATATTAAGCTGTTTTATTTTTCATATAAATAGTAAAGTACCATAAAAAAACTCCAGTTTTTTTTCATGTACTTATGGAATTATATATATATATATATATATATATATATTAAAAAAAGCATGTTGTCTTATTGGCACGGTGACTTTTCAAATAAAAATAAAAGATAATTAAAATAAATATTTGAAAAAACTTAAATTATTTGAAGAGGAAAAAAAGGTAACCCTTTACACCAAAACCTCCTTTCTTTTGTTTTGACAAATAATTTGTTTTTATTAAAAACATAAAATATATGAATAACAAGTTTCAATAAAAACAATCATCAAATAATCATGTTTTCTTAAATATAATTTGATGGGTGTGCATTGCAATTTAAGATAATATTTGTTATCATGGTAAATATTATTACCTTTTAAAATATATTAAAATAATATTTTATTTAAAAAATGTATTTGATTTATTATAAATAATTTATAAAAATTAATTTAAAAAAAATTAAAAAGCATGGCTGTGCCGCACAAATAATCTAGTCGGGCCTACCATTTTGAATTTGATTGATTTGTAGAAAGAGATGAAGGGCGTGTGCTGAAGAAGCTTCCTTGTCTGTGGAAATTCTACCTTACTTGGAGCAGCGCGTTGTGGCATGTTAGGCGGGCGTAGGCTTTTCAAAACTTTATTTATTTTTACTGGTTTCTCTGCCGTTGTTTTGGAGCATGGTAATTGGGAAACCATAGACCGTTGATTTACACAGAAAAGCAAATCACAGTGCCATCAACTGATAAAAAGAGTTCTTTGAAAAAAAAAAAAAAGAGGGTGGGATTCTAATCTTGTCTATTTTTGGCACGGAAATATACATTTTGGTACTGAGTTTTTTTAGAATTCTTCATATTTCATTCTTGTAGTTATAGTTGTGTATAAATACATTACCTAGTCCGTACCCATCCAAAATATAAAAACCATTTTTAGTTTTTCTTTTCTTTTCACAACGGCACTTTTTCATGATTTTTTTTTGAAAATTAATATTTTTTGGACAACATATGGGACTCCCTGATAACTGCTTATAACTTTTTTTGATATCATTAAATTTGTTTCGTTGAAATTTTTCAGATGGTACATGTCAAAAAAAGCTTAGGAAAAAAACTTCACTTTATAAGTTTCGTTGTTCTCGACATCGCAACCTATAAAGTGAAAAATTGGGTCACAACCCTTCAATCTAGCGTGTATTTGGGAATGCAATGTAAAGTACTTGTGTAAAATTATTTTTCAATTATAAATGCATCAAAATAATATTTTTTTTTAGAGTTCTTACCTTAATACCATTGTGAAACTTATAATGGTGGTTAATGACATATAGAAAGAAAAAAAAACAAGTGGTGGATAGTATAAAAGAGAAATGGAAAAGATTTGTGGTGTTTTTGTTACATAATTTATGAGAGTAATTTGATCATTTTATTTGATTTAAAAATTTGAGTTGACTAAAGTGTAATTTTTAAAAGTATAGAAGGAAAGTAAAAGTGCAATCAAACTATAAGAGTGTTTTTTTTTTAATTATCCCAAAAAAATTGAAACAATTTTTTATAACTCATGTCTAATTAATGATGTTATTGTAGTAAAAAAACATAAAATGGGTCGAATTATCTATAAATACTCTAATCTTACACTACCTAACAATAAAACCATAAATTTATTACAATTTTGATTTAATTATAATTTATATGCTAATAAGAATATATATCATAATATATATATTACCTCGCTTCTAATAAGAGTGGTAACCTCAAAGTTTTTTTAACATTTGGCTACCACTAACTTAAAGACACCCCATGTGGAGATGGTATTAATACTATAGTTTTATATTAAAAAAAAACTTGTAAAATATTAGTAAACTACTCATATCCATTGTTATAACAACATAAATATATAATATTTTTAAACACTTTGTCTCTATTACAATATATGTAAAAAAAGCGAACCATGTTCATGAAAAAGAACATGAAATGCACGAAAAGGATTAAGTTACAAATAAATATAATAACATAAAGATCAAATAATAATTTCTAAAACTATAAGGACTCATTAATTATTTTTGATAAACTACAGGAACTAAGTTATGATTAACTCAAAATGAAAAGGACTTGTGCATCTTCGAGTCCCCCCACAGTATCACAAGGACAATCAGTCTCAAAGGGGCTACGAGCCTAAAGGCTAAAACTTTGAAAGTCAAAGTAAAGAGTGAATACGTTTCCACAGGCATTGACAAAATAGAGTAGTAGCCTTCTTTCAACACCCCACTCCGCGCCTATTTATTCTCGATGCCAGTAAGTAGAAGAAATGCAGGAAAAAGGAAAGGTAGCGGCGGGAAAGATGGAGGCAAAGCGATGGTCTTCCTTTATACTACTAGTTGTAGTTGTCTTGGGCATGTGGGAGGTGAATAAAGCTGATGCAGCACTTAGTGCTGCTCAATGCAAGGAGGAGAGGAGGCTTGGGCTTAATGCCTGCAAGCCAGTTATTTATGGCAAGCTTCCATCACCAGCTTGCTGTGAGCGTGTAAGGGTTAGCCATGTTGAATGTGTCTGCCCCGTTATCACACCAAAGCTGGCAGCTCTAATTGACCTCGATCGAGCCATTCGGCTGATTGAAGGTTGTGGAAGAAGGGTTCCTCGTCACTTCAAGTGTGGGAGTAAGCTCAATCATATCATGCCCTTGTTTTGTTTTCCATTTCTCCTTCCCTTTGTGCCTTTTGCTGACACTTTCTATTTCCCACTCTTAATTTGTAGGTATCACCACTCCATGAATTGAAGATTTAAATTTCTAACTAGTTCAATCCGGCCCTTTGTTCTTCTCTGTGACTGCAGAGGATTTATATACAGTCTATATAACTAGAATGAATAAAAGATTTTGAATACTTCATTATCCAAATCCATTTCGCTCTTTGGTTACTAGAGATTGAACTTCATAAGTTTGTTGCAGGGCAAGAACAGGCAAATCGGCTGTTCTTTTTTTATCTTACTACTAAATAAGGTGTCTTGGCACTTATAAATTATAATCCCACTGTTATCTTTTCTTTTTCTATGACATCATGATGCGCAAATATCTTTGTTCAAGCTCTGGCTGCTCTAGCCTTTTGAATTTAATCTATGCTAGCTTCTCTTTCTTTTCTTGTTTATACGGGATGCTTACTCATGTCTTAATGGCCAAAGACCAGAATCACCGCGAGGATAGAAGCCCAGACAGCTTGTGAATACACACACAAAGGGGCATTAGAGAAGAGAGTTCTTCAATTTATAATCACGATTGGAAAGATAGTATATGGCAATTGATACACAGAACGAATCACATCAATTTGGACCAATCTCAAATGGAATGAAGAAATTTATGATGTTATGGAACATGATAATTTAGAGGCAAATACACGAGCAACAACCCAAATCGTCCAGCTATATATGAACCCTTCAATGCATTGCATATGCTGATTTTTTTTTTTCCTTTTCGGACTACAATGAATAAATAAATGGCTTTGATATACAAGAATTCAAAAGCATAAGATACTAAGCTGTTTGTTTACGCTACTGCGGCTGCTTTTAATGTAAACCGCGTAAATAAAGGGTTTGGTAACAATAAAATACGAAATACTATATACGTGGGCCCGTTAAAAACGCTGTTTTGTGAGAAGCAGCTCTCAGCTGAGAAACGCGTCCCCGTCTAACGCCCAGGTAAATTAATTCACCTGGGCGTTGTTCACTTCTTGTAGTGAACAGTGTCTGGTGAATTAATTCACCTCGGCACTGTTCACTTCAAGAGTGAACAGTGCCCTTGAAGTGAACAGTGCTATTCACTTGGCACTGTTCACAGTGAAAAAAATTGTATTTTTTTTCCTGTGTTTTATTTGAAAAATTAGAAGGAGATCGCTTGACGACATAACAAAAAATTCAGTTTTTGTTGTTGCACGCTTAAGAAACTATGGAAAATATAGTCCTTGTTTTTGTAGATTTTGTACGTGATGAAATTGCACATAGTTTAATGGAATAATAAAAAATATTTTATATCAATATTATTTATTTCATGATGTAATAACAGTAGTTAAATCTATAATATTTAAATTAAAAACCATCAATATTAATATTTATATCTTTTAATTATTTTATAAACTCAATTTGAAAAACATTATTTTAACCAAACACATTAAACTATTTTTTGTTCAACCTCAATTTCAACCACAGTTTTAACCAAACATACATTTTTCCAAATCAACTTCAACTAAAAGTACTTTTTATAAAACATTTTTTTTTTCAAATCACAACCACAATAGCTACTACAATACCAAACAGAGCATACTTCTTCAAAGGTTATTGCTAGCGATAAGATAGGATAAAAATAAAGGAGAGAGTTTACATTTTTTTTTTCATATTTTCCATTCATTGTAAAATAGAAGTTTATTTATAAATTTCCAATGATAGTTATGTGAAATAAAATCTCAAAGACTCATCTTCTTTATGGTATCAGAGCCAAGTAATCCATTCTGTGTTCATCATGTTCTCCTCTACCACTTCCTCCTCTGATCTCACCTTCAATTATACCCCTACACATCCTACTCATCATATAACACTCAAACTTGTGACAATTATTTGCCATGCAAAGCTCAACTTCTCCCCTATCTCTGTGGTAAAAAACTCTTTAGGTTTGTAGATGGTACTGTGTCCACACCTCCCAAAATGCTACACACAAGCTCTAATTAGATTTCCATTTCAAATCCCACCTATGATTTTTGGTACGAGCAAGATCAGCTCATTTTGAGTACCCTCATCTCTTCCCTCTCTGAACCTATCCTCACCCATGTTGTTGGTCTTGAAACCTCTAGATATGTCTGGTTCATTTTGGAGAAAATGTTCTTCACAACATCATGAGCTCTGAAAGTGTTTGAAAGAAAAGTGTTTATGAGAAGAAGTAAGATAAAAGATAAGAAACAATAAATATTGTATTGAGTTTATTCGTCTTGAATGAATAATACTGATTGCATATATTCCATGCAATCGTTACACATATATATTAAAAAATATAGAAACAGAATACCAAACTTATAACATGAAATCATGCTATGATCTGTTAACATAATAACATAATAACTAATTCCAAGAGACTAGGATAATAGCTTATTATTAGCATAATAATTAGAAATAACAAAAACAAAAGATTTGTTGACAACTCCTTCTTTGACAGCTCCAGGAAGCAATCTTCAACACCCCTCCTTGCTTGAGGAGCTGCAAACTCCAATCCTTTGTCTTAAAAACTCAAACCTGTTTACTGGAAGTCGTTTAGTAAATAGATCAGCCAATTGATTTTCAGACTTGCAATAAATCAATTTAACTTCACCATTTTTCTGCACCTCACGCAAGAAATACAGCTTGATGTTAAAATGTTTAGTTTTTCCATGAAACACTGGATTATGAGATATTGCAATAGCTGCTTGATTGTCAACTGAGATTTCAGTTGCTTCTTCTTCTTTCATGTATAAATCTCGTAACAACTTTTATAACCACAATGCTTGATTCACTGCAGCTGTGGCTGCAATTAACTCTGCCTCTGCAGTAGATTGAGCCATGATATTTTGCTTCTTAGATGACCATGAAAATATAGCAGATCCTAGATTAAAACAGAATCCCGAGGTACTTCTCATGTCATCATTAGAGCCACCCCAATCACTATCAGAAAAACCATATAGTTTTAAATCTTGACACTTTAAAAATTTAACACCAAAACTGCATGTTCCTTTGATGTATCTCAGAATTCTTTTAGCTGCTCTCATATAAATTTTGGTTGGACAATGCATAAACCGATATAGAATACTTGTTGCATAAAGTATGTCAGGTCGAGTTGCTGTTAAATACAGCAAGCATCCAATCAAGCTTCTGAATTTTTCTTCATCTACTCTGGCAGTGCCATCTTCTTTGCTGAATTTGTCCTTTTGATTCATAGGAGTAGCTGTCGGCTTGCAATTATCCATTTGGAATTTCTTCAGGATTTCCTTTGAATACTTCTTTTATCAAATGAATATTTCTTCTCTGTTTTGTATAATTTCCATTCCCAGAAAGAAACTCATGAGACCAAGGTCGGTCATTTCAAAGACTTGCATCATATTTAGCTTGAATTTTGCAACCTGCACTGTATTGCTTCCTGTCACTAAGAAATCATCAACATAAAGAGATATTATGAGCACATCATCGTTGATTCTCTTCACATAAAGAGTTGCTTCTCACAAACTCTTCTGAAATCCAGAACCTGTCAAATAGTCATCAATTCTGCCATACCAAGCTCTAGGTGCTTGTTGTAATCCATAGAGAGCTTTCTTTAGTAGATAAACTTTGTCTTCTTTTCCTTGAGTCACAAAACCAGCTGATTGCTCAACATAAATTTCTTCTTGTAGAATGCCATTCAGGAAAGCTGATTTATCATCTAACTGGAAAACTTTCCAGTTCCTGTGTGCAGCAACAACAAACAAGAATCGTATGGTGTCCATCCTTGTTACAGGTGTAAATGTGTCTGAATAATCAACACCATAAATCTGAGCATAACCCTTAACAACCAGTCTGGCTTTATACTTGTTGATGATACTGTTTGCTTCAGTTTAGTTCTGAAAATCCACTTCATGCCAATAACATTTTTGCTTGATGGCCTGTCAACAAGTTCCCATGTGCAATTCTTCTCAATCATTCATATCTCCTCCTGCATTGCCTTTTGCCATTCTGGATTGTGTTTGGCTTCTTCATAGCCTTCTAGTTCACAAATAGCTATATTGATCCTTTGATAAATATCATCAAGGGATCGAGTGCCTCTAATTGGTGAATCATCAAATGATTCATCCTGCAATAAATCTGCAGTGCCCATAATTTGTGAATTATCAACTAATTCATCCTGCAACAAATCTGACAGCTGAACATTTCTTTGTGTGTCTCCCCAATCCCATTGTTTTTCTTCATGAAAATGAACATCCTTTATAATAACCATCTTCTGAGTTTGAGGATGATAAACTTTGTAGGCTTTAGAAACATCACTGTAGCCAACAAAAATTCCTGGCATTGCCTTCTTGTCAAGCTTGTCCCTTTTGATCTGTGGAACATGAACAAAACAAATGCTGCCAAAGATCTTAAGAAAACTTAATGAAGGTTTGTTGTCATACCAAACTTCAAAAGGAGTCTTCTCTTCCAGTAATTTTATTGGAAGTCGGTTTTGAAGGAAGACAGCTGTGTTGACTGCTTCTGCTCAAAACATCTTTAGTAAATTCTTTTCATGTAGCATGCATCTCACCATCTCCATAATATATCGATTTCTTCTTTCACTGACTCCATTTTGTTCAGAAGTGTAAGGGGTAGTGAATTGATGTTCAATGCCAGCTTATTCACAGTAGAGATTGAATTTTGATGAGGTGTATTCTATACCATTGTTTGACCGAATGGATTGAATTTTACATCTGCTTTTATTCTCCATATTCTTCTTGAATTGCCAAAAAATCCCAGCTACTTCTAACTTGTATTTCATGAAGAAGATCCAGCATATTCTGGTGAAGTCATCAATAAAAAGTATGTAATATCGACTACCTTTTATTGAAGGTGTGCTAAATGGACCAGTAACATCTGTATGGATCAATTGAAGTTTCTGTGTAGATCTCCATGTTGACTTTGGAAATGGTTTTCTGTTTTGGTTACCAAATTGACAAGCATTATAATTTGGCAGCAAATCAGTAAATGAAGGCACTCCTCTTACAGCTTCATGCTTCTTCATGTTGATCATTCGCTGTTGATGACAGTGACCCAACCTCTTATGCCATACTTCTATGTCATTCAGTTATGTGGGAAAGGCTATGTGCTCCTCCTCAAATGGTAAAAATGAAAAGCTTTTTCCTCTCATTTTGGCTTGCAATATTTTTTGTCCAGCAGCATAAAAAATATAGCAAGATTGATTTTCGAAAACCACTTTCATGCCTTTCTCTATTAATTATCCAACACTCAACAAATTCTGATCTATATCAGGTACATAAAGAACATCAGAAATAGTTTTTGTACCTGAGTTGGTAGTGATGGCAATCGTTCCTTTTCCCTTTGCTGCTATACAATCACCATTTCCAATTCTAACCTTTGCAACTTCAGTAGTTTGCAAATTTCTGAAGAGACTCTTATCAAAAGTCATGTGATTTGTGCATCCACTGTCAATTAGCCAATGATCTGAGGAAGTCTGGATTGAAAAACATGTAGCTACAAACATTTGATCTTCATCATATTGACTGGCAACTTGAGCATCTTTATCCTGTTTCTGAAATTTTGTTCTGCAGATGATTGCTTCATGTCCCATTTGATGACATTTACTGCATTTTGCATCAGATCTTTTCCAGCATTTGAATGGTGGATGACCTAACTTGTTGCAGTGTTGACATGGTGGAAAGTTTCTCTTGAGAAATTTTCCTTTGTTCTGGAATTGATTGATAGTAGTCTTACTACTGTTTGAAACCTGATTCTTCTTGAAGAATTTCTTTTTATCAAAATCGGGATACTTTGCTTGTAAAGCTCCTTCAGTAACTCGATCTTGCCTCATAAGTCGTCTTTGCTCTTAGGCTTGCAAGGCATTTATCAATTCTGCCAAGGTAATCTTGGACAGATCCTTTGTATTCTCCAAGGTGGTTATGGATGCTTCATAACGTTCAGGCACAGTTACAAGTATTTTCTCTACAATTCTGCAATCAGAGAAGGTTGTGCCAAGTAATCTTACCTTGTTGACAATTCCAAGTAATTTGTCTGAATACTCTTTGATGGTTTCAGAATCCTTCATTCTTTGTAGTTCAAATTCTCTTATTAGATTAAGACTTTGCATGCCACGAATTCTTTCATCTCCAGCATACTTCTTCTTCAAATAATCCTAAACATCTTTTGCTGATTTAAGAGATATAATCCCGGTGAAGATTGTTGTATAAACAACTGCAAATAGACAAGCTTTTGCTTTTGATTTCCTTGTTTTTCTCTCTTTATGATTTTTGATCTATGCAACTGTTGGATTATTTGGCAAAGGATGAACTTCATAGTCTTCTTCAATAGCTTCCTAAAGATCCAACGCCTCTAAATAAGTCTCCATTTTTACTGCCCAAAGTTGATAATTTTCTCCATCAAAGATGGGAGAAGAAATTTGAGAGAAACTTATTTCAGTTTCCATTACAGGTTCTTTTAAGATAACTGCTCTGATACCAATTGAAAGTGTTTGAAAGAAAAGTGTTTATGAGAAAAAGTAAGAAAGAAGATAAGAGACAACAAATATTATATTGAATTTATTCGTCTTGAATGAATAATACTGATTGCATACATTCCATGCAATCGTTACATATATATATTCAAAAATATAGAAACAAAATACCAAATTTATAGCATGAAATCATGGTATGATCTGTTAACATAATAACAAAATAACTAATTAATTCCTAAACAATAGAATAATAGCTTATTATTATCATGATAATTAGAAATAACAGAAACAAAAGATTTATTGAAATCTCTTTTTTTAACAGTTCCAGGAAGCAATCTCCAACAAGCTCGCCAAAGGAACACTCTCTATCGACTAAGTACTTAAAAAAGGTGGTCTTTCAATCCAGGATTACTTTAAAAAAGCCAAGGGCCTTGCTAACATACTTTCAACCACCGGACAACTTTTAGGAGATTCGGAGCTCATCTCTTATATTCTAGCTAGCTTGCCAACTGAACATGACCCTTTTATATTACATCAGTTAACACCCGTCTGGAACCAACGCAGATTGATGAACTATTTGGCCATCTTCTTGCACATGAGTTCCATGTGCCTCCATTGATATCTCTGCAAATCTAGCCATTCGTTCTCCTAAAAACAATGGCCGTGTCAAATTTTTCTCCGGTATTCCCTCTCGTAGTGCTAAGAATTGAGGGCGTGGACGTAGTCGTGGCCCTCCCAATCCCTCATTTTCTTCAACAAACAAATCGGGCTCCTCTCGTACCTTCTGCCAAATTTATCTTAGACTTGGCCACACAGCTCCATAATGCTCGTATAGATTTGATCAAGAATTCCAAACTCCCTCAGCACCTCAGGCCTATGTCACAACTACTTCACCATCGCATGACCAGACGTGGTACCCTAATATATACAAGTGCTACTCATCATATGACATCTGACTTGGGCAATTTGAATTTACAGACTTATGACTATACTGGACAAGATCAAGTTATTGTTAGTAATGGAAAAGGTTCGAATATTCATCATGTTGGTTCCTTTTATTTCTTTTCATCTTCCAAATCTCTCTTTCTAAAAAATATTCATCATGTTCCCCGTATAAAAAAAAATCTCATTTTAGTTTATCAATTTACCAAGGATAACAATGTGTATTTTGAATTTTTCCCATCCTTTTTCTGTATCAAGGATTGATCCTCGGGATCCCTCCTACTTAAAGGCAAGAGTATCAATGGTCTTTACCCATTACAACAGCTCTCAAAGTTTTCTGAGTACTCTCCTGCTGCTCTTCTCCATGTTCAGGCCTATATTGATCAATGTCATAATCGTTTTGGCCATCTTTCTCTCCGTGTTATTCAGAACATTTTATCTCAACACCATTTAGTTGTTCCTAGTTCTAATTCTAATAATGTCTGTCATTCCTGTCAGCCTGGGAAGAATCACAAACTCCCTTTTCATTTGTCCGACTCTACTTCAGAGGGTCCATTAGATTTACTGTTTACTGATGTACAAGGAATGTCTCCCCAACTCTCTAATCATGGCGTCGGCTATGAATGAGGAATTCACAGCCCTTGTGCAAAATGGCACTGATTCTTGTTTCCCCAAGACCCAATATGAATCTAGGAGGCTGGAAATGGGTTTTCAAGATAAAACAACGCGCAAATGGATATGTTGAAAGATACAAGGCAAGTCTTATGGCTAAAGGTTATCACCAGCAAGCAAGTTTAGACTAGCCCTTTTCCTTTTCTATCTTTAGAGCTGAAAAAAAGAAAAAGTGAAAAAGATGGCTAGACGGGGACCCATTACCACAACCCAAAGGTGGTCAGAATAAATATTCAAAAGAATTCGAACATCCAAAATAAGGATAAAAAAAGCATATGTTTAATTAAAACATCTTCTTCCTATTAATGTATTTTTCTGGCAATCTGTTTATCAAAGTATTTATTTTTAGATACAAAAACTTATCAGAGTCATAAAAGAAAATTTAAAAAGGAATTTTTGGATGATCATAATGTAGATATATTAAAACAATGTAAGAATAATATACTAGAATTTGTTGGAGTCTATTCTTTTTATGTAATCATGATATAATAAAAAAAAAATTACAGAATAAAATTTTAGAAGAAAACAAAGACAAATAACAAGAGCTTACACAAAAAAGTGCTCAATAATTTTAGGAAAAAATATAATTTTATTCAAAACCTAAATTTAAGTTAAATAGTATTTACTAGTTACAGCGTCGAGTGATTTTTTTGGTAAAAAAACATATGCAAGCTTTTTAAATACATTTTTGTACAAAAAAATCCCAATAAAAAATTATATGCATGTATTTAATTAAATAAATTGAGAACTATTTATTTTAATAAATACAAAAAAAAAGTGTTAGCCTGTCTATTCAACTTGCCTCGTTATAAGTGGAATAATGATTTTTTCTAACAAAAAAAATTCATACGTAGATGATGTTAACGTGTTTTTTTTATATTGAATAAAAAAATATAACTACATATTAGAAAGTTAATATTTACATGTAATAAAATATAATAAATATTATATATCTTAATAAAAATATGTGAGATCTCAAGTTAATAAACACTAATAATTTTAACAAACTAATATATAAACTCAAAACACATTTAAATTAGTTGTAAAAGAACTTTCTCAACTCCAATATACTTTCTTTGATAATATAAAAAATAAAAAACATCTCAATAAAATTTCTTTCATCAAATGCAATCCTGTTAATACTAAGAATTATTTTTGTTTTGATAGAATATAGTTAATCAATATTTTTCTTTTTTTTCATAATTTTTCACGACTTCCCTCTCCTTTCTCATGCTTAGGGACATAAATATAATAAAAATAAAGTTTGAATCAAAACATAAAAACTACAAACTAGAAGGACTTAAAATGAAATGAGAAAATCTCATAAGCCAAATAATAATAATAATAATAATAATAAAAGCGAGGAATGGACACCGTAAAGAAAAAAAAAGCCTTCCATTGTTGCTCACTATCAAATTTAACCCTTTTAAGTACATTATTTTTTTTTACCTATTTAAATTGGATTCTATTTTACAAAATAGAATATTAATGTAATGAAAATAATTTTTTTTAACTGGAATAAGCAAATAAAAATAAAATAAAATAAAATAAAATATTAAATTTAATTCTATCAAAGTAATATAAATTTATTAAAAACTACATTTAGTGATTGGAATAAAATTTTATTTAAAAGTATTGAAAATAAAAACATGTTGAGAATTCACAATTTAGAGGGTGTTTAAAAATATAGTAGTAGTTATTTTTTAAAGTATTTTTTTTATGAAATGCATTAAAATAATATTTTTTTATTTTTTAAGAAATAATTTTTATGCCAAAACATCAAAATAACCTTAAAATATTAAAAAAAATATTTTTTTAAATTTTAACAAAAAAAATAAATTGAACAGCCCAACTAAACACACGAATCAACCAGATCTTTTTTATATTTTTAACTTAATTTAATTTTAATTATTAAATATTAATTAAATAAACATGGCCCAAACTACATTAAAGTAATCAAAGCAAACCATATTAAATGATAATAAAACGATCTTGTTTGGTCCCCCGAGTCTTGAAAACGAAGTCGTTTGCTTCATCCCTGTGAAATTCGGCATACAAAATCTTTAACCAACTTGCTTTGAAGATTCCAAGCATTGCCATTGATTGACCCTCTCTCTCTCTCTCTATTTTAATTCTCGTTATCGCCATGACTACTACTACTACTCCTCTTTCTCAGATTCTTCTCTGTTTTCTCAGTCAACCCCAGAACTCTCTCTTTCCTTTTCTCTTTCACCCGTCGATCCATTCCCTTTCATTCCAATTCCCATCTGGGTTCTACCCTCCTCACCAATACCTCAAATGGGTCGCCGCCAAAACGACTCTGAACCATCCCGTTTCATCTCTCTATCCTTCCTCTTGGTGGGATTGATTTCTTGTGCTTTAGTCTACACTGTCCTCTCCGTCGTTCTCAATCCTAATATAGGTTCTAAAGGTTCGAACTTTGAGTCTTTGGCACTGGCAGAGGAGAGTAGTGATGGTGGGTGCTGTAGAGGGATTGAGAATTTGGAGCTTTGGGGAGCTGCCGTGAAGTGGGGGTCAGATTTTAAGTTCAATTCTTCCAAGGAGTGCTGCCAGGCTTGTAAGGCTATGTGCACTGGCATTGATGGGCCTTGCTTGTGTGATACCTGGGTGTTTTGTGGCAATAAAAAGGCTTGTGGATCTAAATTTGGTGAGGTCAGATTGAAAATTGGGGTCCTTTATCTTGTTTTGATTTTCATTTTTTTTTTGTGCTGGAATTTTAATTGTTATTTTGAATTATTTGGTTGAAATAGTGGATTATTTGGATTGACAAGAATGAATTTTATTTCTTCAATGGAATTTGATCTTGAATATATATAATATATATAACTTAAATGATGCTGTGATCATGCCCTTTCAAATCTTGGATCGATCATTGACTTAATTCTATGCGAATTTGAGAGATATCGGATCTGTTTATCCAGAAATTATATAAGTTGTTCATTGTAAACGGGCTTAATTTTTATATGTTCAATATCAAAACTACGACTAATAAGAACAATAGAAGGGTTACATTGTCCCACAAGGCTTATATATGGTCTTTAATTTCAAGGATTGTGGGATTATTCGAGCTATTTTCAAGCTATTCTGGACACCCATGTTAATAAAAAAATAAATAAAAAAATAAAAGGGCTACATTTAAAGAGGATCTCCACGTTAGTTGGATTTGAGCCATTAGGAGCCTGTTTTCTTTATGCGATTTTCTTTTTCTTTGAACTATTGATTTTTGAGTCTTTGGTTATGTTTTTTTGAATAACATACTAAAGTTTCAATTATGATGACAATAATCTCGTTCCTTTGACTTGCTTCATTTCTCCAGTGTTGGCTGAAGAAGCAAAAGGATGTATTTGCCCCTGATCGACAGGAAGCAGGTGACCCTGTTATTTGGACTTCTGGGATTATCTTTGGAAAAGGAGAGGTATTTTAGTTTGATGAAATTTGATTCCATTTTAGGAGACAGTAGATAGCCGACATACAGCGTGCACTCTCAATTAGATAATTTTGTCATCTTCAGTTTTTTGAGTTAAAATTATAAAGATCAAGGTGGAATCTTCTTATTGGACACGCATTATTATGTACCAATACTCTGTTAAATGATTAAAATATCACTTGGGTTTTCCTTTTGCATGATCTGAAAAACTAGTTGCCTATTATCAGGCACCACAGTATTGTTCACATACATTACTGTTGGTGATACTTTACACTTGTAACTGGAGTCTCTTTAAGTAAGAAAGCTGTGTTTGACTATGGATAATCTTTTCACAATTTTGTAAATTGCTCTCTGTTGTAGCCCTAGGTAATCTGAGTCAAAGGTTTTTCATTTTTAATTTTTTTGGTAGATGCTTGTTCTTTTCCTGCTGGAATGGATGTGGTGACATTTACAAATCTTAATAACAAAGTTTATTTAGCTTTGTATTTATGCTCATTGCTGAAGTTTCTTTGTTCTATTTCTGCTGTATTTCATTTTAACCTCTGATGTGTCTTTCTGCATTTTTATTGTAAAAAATGTCCATGTGGTTACCATTGTCATTGCTGCTAATTTCCTCTGTTCTATACATTTGTCATTGCTGCAGCTTCCACCTTAATTTTAGGATCCCCTCTATTAATATCCTTACGCACACTTGCTCCTTTCAGGGCATTGTTGGCCTGGAAACAGAATATGGCACTCTTCATATAAAAGTAAGTGATCATGCTTTTGGCAGGTTTGTGTTCCAAATGCCTCTGACAAGTCAATTGTGATGTGCTCCACTCATGGAGTTGATCTATTTCTTCAGATTCTTCAACTTTATGCATCTTTTTAAAAGTCAATCGTTGGACTGAAAATTGCTTGGTGCAGCTCTTCCCAGACTGTGCTCCCCATTCTGTAGCCTACATTCTTGAGTTGCTCACTCTGCGTCATTGTGCTGGTTGCCAATTTCATCGTGCCGAGGGCCGAGGTCAATTGTGGGATGCAGAAGGGAACCACATAAAAAAGGTAAGCTTTGTTAGTTGTGATGTGAGTCTCCTATTTGACAGGCAATAAGAAATGTGAAGATGCAATTTTCATTCAGTAGTTGGAGTTCTGTGTGCACACCGCGATTCTGCCGTGTTAAGTTTCACCTAATCATATTTCTATTGCATGCTATTTAATAAAGGTTTCAGCAATGTTTGCCTGGGGTCTCATCATTTCAATCTTTTGTTCACTCAAAGCTCTTTTTGTTTTTTCGGGTCTTTTTTCAGGCTCCTTTTGGCCCTCCTTTTGCAATGATTCAAGGGACACTAGAAGCTCAAGGAACATCATTCAAGAAAATTCCAACTGAAGAGTGCCCATACATAAGAAGGGGTTCAGTAGCCTGGGTTAGCTCTGGTCCAGAATTCTTCATTAGCCTAGCCAATCACCAAGAATGGAAGAAAGCATACACTGTCTTCGGTTCTGTTCTTCCAGAAGACATGGAAATTGCAGAGAAAATTGCCCAACTCCCCACCAAATCAGATGTTTGGAACAATATTAACGTCTCTGTCTTAGAAAAGCCAGTTCCCTTGCTGGTCCGAAGACTCAAGACAAGACAGGGAAATCTAAACAAAATTTGAAATCAGATTAATTTTTTTTTTTCTACTTGGCAATGTATACAAATTTTTTTTTCCGGCTTGTTCACATTTCACATGTTTGTTGTCTCAGCTCTGTTATGGACTCGATTTTTTGTCATCGTTTCTTTTCTTTGGTTCTCTCTGTTTTTTTTTTTCTACCGAAGTTTCTTGGACCAATGGTGTTCTTCTCCTGAGAAATTACAAGGTAATTTTAGTACTGTTTTTCTCAGCATAAATTAGGATACGTCAGCCACAGATGGGATTTGAATATGAGATTTTATTGCCAGTACAGTAGCACTGACGCAATTTCTTATTGTTATCGATTAATGTAGATTTTTTTAATGATTTTTTGTGTTTTGTTTGGAAATATATTAAAATAATATTTTTTTATATTATTATATTAAAATGCTTTAAAATTATATATATATATATATATATTTTAATTTTAAACAAAAAAGATATAATTTTTTTTAAAATATACAAATTAAATTAATAAAGAAACTAAAAGATTAAGGTTTTCTTGTATCTCTTCCTATAAAATTAATTAACTTTTCCCTATAAATTACTATTTATTAGATTTTTTTCACAAATCATTGTTTATTAGAATATTTTTTTTTTCAATCAATGTATTTTTTTAGTTTTTTTAATATTATTTTTTTATTGAGTTGTTTTACTTTCATGACACGGCTTGTAGGTTTCATGAGTTAACTTAATTGACTTATTTTTTTTATCACTTATTTTTTTATCAATTCGATCATTTAATATTAGGTTAATTAAAAATTAGATTTTATGATTTATTTTATTTGTTATTAGATTATTTCAGTCTCATGACTCGAGAATAACGTTTAATGGGTTAACCCGAGTTGTTTTGGCTCTTTTTTATGTCCTTATTTTTAATTGATTTTTTTTAATTTCATCATTTAATATTGGATTGGTTGAGAATTAAACTTCACAATCTGTTTTGATTTGTTTTCTATTGAAATATCTTGGTCTCATAATTAAGATCATGAGTATTAACATTTTAACCTCTACTAAACATGTTGTTTTTTTTATTTTCTTTCTAAGAGGTTATCTCAGTTTTATGGCTAGGTTATGAGTTGAGGATTTAATCCCATTGACTTAGTTTTTTTTAATTAATTTTTTTTATGATTTTATCATTTAATATTTTGACCATTAGTTTTTATATGATTTTTTTGTAAATTTTTAAAATAACCCGGAATATTTTACATCTTTTTATTTGTTATTTTTTTGTAATTTCCTTTTTTTTTTGTCCGTTGAGTCTACTTCTAAAGTTTTATTTTTTAAAAACTTTTTAAAAATATATTTGTATTGTAGAATATTTTTTTTTATTGGTAAAAAATCTTCAAACCCGTAGCACAGCGCTCCAAGACAAATCTAAGTTAATAAACTAAAAGAATGAAGTCAACGTTCTCTATATATCTTTTTTTAAAAAAGAAAAAATAAAAAAAACAGTTTGGAAGGAAAACATTTCAAACTACCCTCCAATTCCAGTCCACCCCCTTCACTCCCCACTCCGCCACTTCTTCCTCTTCCCGTCACCAACACCAAGATGGTCCAATTCCACGAAGACATAATAAACAGACCTCTTAGAAGATCCCACCGGTGGCCTTGTTATCCTTTTCTCCGGTCTTTCCTTCGCCAAACTCCTTAGTGGATTGAACATCGGCTCTGAGCTGGTGATGGCATCCTTAGCGGACTGGAAATCGGTTCTGTGGCATAAAATGCCCAAGTTTGATTTGGTGCAATTATATTAGTGTGTTATGTTGTCAGTCTTTCTGCATCTGTAAATGGAAAAACATTCTGAGACAATTTTGCATTCTTTACGAGGCACTGGATCTTATAAGATGTAAATAGATTTGTTGCCTCCTCTTTGCTCTCTCTCTCTATCTCTCTGACACACGCTGTCACACACACACGCATCTCACAGCATGCACACTTTAGGCTGGTTTGAGTTTGAAACTGTGGCAGAAAGGAGTGGAGGGCATAAACTTATCTGAAGCATCAGGATTTAGGTAATAGGCCAGCACTTGATTCACTTCAACCTACTGGCGTCAAACTCATACGATTTTATGGTCCAATTGCACTCGTTTTTACTAGAACAGCACAATGCCTGGAACATTGCATGTATCATATTATTCATCCTTCGCTTGCAGCGATGTCATTTCCTCTAAGAGGAATGTCTGCAACGCACAACTTACAAGAGCTTGTTTAAGAAGTAGAAAATTAGAAAGAGATGCAAGAGGTTGTGCCATAGACTCAAATTACGAGGGGAGCAAATTTATAAGTATTTGTTAGTCCTGGGATAGCAGGTGAGAGTGCAAACTAATTCTCTTCCATGCTCATCATCTTGGTTGTATCTTCATTGGCTAAATGCTGCCACCACCGATGTGTGTCCACATAGGGAGCAGGGAGTTGGAATCCATGAACTAACCTCCTTAAGACGGATGGATATAAAGATTATATTACTGTTTTAGAAGGAAGATTTCACCGTAAGGATCCGTGGCGCAATGGTAGCGCGTCTGGCTCCAGATCATTTCGGGTTCAATTTCAAATCCATCAAGCTTTTTAGATAGATAATTTCCCTAACAACATGTTTGCTGTAGGCCCTACTCCAATTGTTCATGTCCGGTCCAAGAAAGAAAACAAAAGGGACCAATTAACTTTTAAACCACTTTACAGTTTACACACCATATGATACCCCACCACCACCAAAAAGGAGCAGCGATCCGGAAGTGCGTATTCGGCGTGGGTGGCGGCGGAGTTGTTGCCAATTTCTTTTGTTACTATTTGCTACTACTAAAGATTAGTCTGTCTCATTGTGCGCACCTCCATCCCTCAACCAATCGCACGTCAGGCGGTTGCCCCCTCTTAAACTCCCTCCCTAATCCTCGCAATGCCTTTAACTACAACAATAACCGCCACCAACTACCCATTCTCTCCTCCTTTCCTAACCTACGCCTCTTTTTTCCTCTCCTTATCCTTCACCAACCACCATGTCAACAGCACCATCTTCTGATTTCACCACCAAGCGGGTCCCTCCGCCATGCTGGACCCAAGAAGAGTCACTTGCCCTAATCAAAGCCTACCGTGACAAATGGTACTCCGTCAACCGCGGAAACCTCCGCGTCGCCGACTGGGAAGCCGTGGCCGCTGCCGTCCCACTTAAATCGTCCCTCCAGTGCCGCCACAAGATCGAGAAGCTTCGGAAACGGTATCGTGCGGAAAAACAGAAGTGTCTAAAGTACCCAGGTCGGTTTTTTTCTTCTTGGGATTTGTTCCCTTTGTTAGACTCAATGGAAATTGGGTCTCTAGGATCTAAAGTAGAGCAAGAAATCGATAAAGGGAATGATGCTGGAGATGGGATTTGTGTAAAAACGTTAGGAGACAGGTATTTGCTGACTGCTCAAAAGAATGGGAAAATTAATGGGGATTTGGACCCAGATGAGGTTTTCGATTTGGATCCAGATTTTGCTCTTCGGGCTAGGAAATATAACAAGGTTGATGGAGGTTTCAGTGTTAGTAAGGATTCGGGAAGTGGGTATGGTGTTAGCTCTGTTGCATTTAGACCTAATGATTATGTTGGAGTTAATGGGAATATTAAGGCTAATGTTGGTTTTAATTGTGATCATGGAGGCGAGGTTGGTTATAAAATGGAAAAAACACAAGGGGATAGGCGCTTAATTATGCCTCAGGGAGTTAGATTACCGGATCACGGAATGATGGCTGATCATTATGGCTCATATAATAGTGATTTTTCTAAAGTTGTCGATGTCTACGAAGGGTTTCCGCTGAAGTCCTTAGGTGATAGAAATTTGCCGATGCAGGGGCTTAACCCAAAGAACTATAAAAAGATTGATGGGAAGCCCACTCCTGATTTTTGTGATGATGATCATGTGGAGATTGACTATAGAATTGATAAAAGAGATAGGTTTGGCAAAAAAGTTAATGATGGTTGGAGTTCCTCATTTCCAGGGTTTATACCAAATAACTGTGGCAATATTGATGGGAAGTCGAGGTCTGATTCTCGCTCCAGGGCTTTGAAGGGGTCTGTGAATGTTGGGACGAATGGCATTGGTGATGGAGTTAGGAGAGAGGCAGATTCGGTTGCGTTGTTGGTGTCAGCAATTGAGCAGGCTACAGAAAGCTTTGTGAAGGTGGAGATGATGAAGATGGACATGGCGATGGAGATTGAGAAAATGAGGATGGAAATGGGGTTGAAGCATAACCAGATGATACTTGAGTCACAGCAACAGATTGTGGATGCACTTGCGAAAGCCATGCTGGAAAAGAAGAAAAGGAGGAAAGTGGAGGTGCTGTCACCCAATTCAAACAGAAATGGATATACTCAAGTTGCTGCAGTGGATTGTGAAAACATTGGTAAAAGTAGTATAGTAAAAGAAAGCGAAGCTTGTGTCAGCTGATTATCGGATCAAGCACAAGTCATAGTTGTTTTTTTTTTTTTCCTGTTATTTTTCAGGGTGAATCAATTTTTTCTTGTTACTATAAGGAATACATGCAATGATATCTCTTTCTCATCGGTAAATATCAAGAGTTCTACTACTGGATGATAGATTTTCCTTTGATCTCAATGAATAGTGTACCTGGTGGGTTTTTGAAGCTGTTTAGTGCATCTATTACCTTGTTCTTACTGTTCTGATTATGACAAATCTTAATTGATAACTTATTTCAAATATCAACAGCATTTTTCCTTTCTAATTTATGAAGTACATGTGATTGTGCGCCTTAATGTCTCTGATCGTTTGGATCACTGTGTTTATGTTAGCTTAGTGAGCTCAACCAATCACTCATTAGGTTTTTGCTTGGATGATTTCTTTGAATTTTTTACGTTGGTAATACCTAATGGGGATCTAATAAACACCCAGTCACGATTACCAACTACTACTTGTTCTTGGGCTTGGTGAAGGTAGAGGAGTTGCTGTGAAGTCATTGAACTGGAACCGTGGATATGGTGAAACAAGATGCTGAATTTCTTACTTCCTGGGAACCTCTAAAAGTCCGAGTGCAAGCTACCAAGAGCGGAGACCAGGTTCGTTGGCTGACAAAGAATTGGTAATCTTGTAAATTTTGGGTGGTCATTTTCCAATTCTCAAATTTGACTTGCGTGGGAGGATATTGGGTCCTTTTCCCCACCAAGCATGTCTTGTGTTTGAATCTTGTTTAACGAAGAACGTTACGGACATAATTGTTAATGAGCGAAGACCAGCCGGCCATAATTGGACTGAGCAGTCATGTTACTTGTATCTTCCATGTATGTATTTTCCACACACTCAAGCTCTTTCCCCCCTCTTTTGTCACTTGCGTTTTTTGTTTGTTGTTGCATTTTCGTTTCCAGGATTTGAGCTATATTTCACCTTGCGTTTGATTGATCTTTGTGTTTTTGGGTTTATTCAAATATCTTATGCTTGCTTTGTCCTCTTTTTCTCTGCCTTCTTTCTACATTTATTAGAGAAGGGGGGCTTCTATGGGTTGGTGCGCCATTGGATGATTGATTCCTGCTTCCTCTACTCTGAGTTTTTTGGCGGGTTTAAGTATTTGATTTTTTTAAACACCGAAAAATCAATGTGATGCTTTTTTAAGAACACTTCAAAGTTCCGTTCATGGTCTCGAACCACTTGCCAATCGCGCTAACTCGATTCACAATTAGGATCATATCTAATTTTTTCTTTTGGCTATCAAGAAAAAAAAGTAGAGTTATATATATATATATATATATATATATATATATATATATATGTTATTCTACCTTTCTCTTTGGTTATGAAGAAAAAACCTATGCATTGTTCATGTACATGAAATTTACAGGTTTGCTTATGTGTTTT
>Ga0325410_1001082_pt1 | contig 29763 bp, 11 predicted proteins | sample PopdelMetagenome_16_FD_206182 | JGI IMG/M metagenome (GOLD analysis project Ga0325410, IMG submission 206182) | Populus deltoides microbial communities from Bellville, Georgia, United States - Xylem-PdIQD-R3 | ecosystem: Host-associated > Plants > Phyllosphere > Stem > Wood/Secondary xylem...
TATGTTTAAATTAGCTAGAAACCGGCAATCCTCAAGAGCCCTAGTTGCAGTAATAGACAAACTGGAGCGGCGTAAGAGATATTTATCAACTAGGTTCAAAAATTTACGGGATTGTGATAGAGACTTGCGGATGCAAAGTCGGGCAGAGTCATAGACATTGGTAGACTGCTTAGGGAGAACAGATTTGCAATAGGAAGGGTCTAGGGTGTCGTTGCAAAGGGTTCCAGGGCTGACAGGACTACTTAGAGAGACATTTGCTAAAGATGGAGAGGAAAAGAAAGGAAGAACAGCAGCTATTACTAGTAGAGAGATGAGTTTAGAAGCCATTATTTTTCGGACAAAGGAGAACTATAAGTAGCTAGTTTGAGGAAATTGTGTAAATGGGTTCGCTTTATTTATAGAGGATTGGAAATTAAGTGGTTTATGACTGGATTCATATTACACCATGACTGTTAGTGATATTTGTCTGGTATGCAGACAATCTTGTATTTTACGAAGTCAATTTTCATGACTTTTTGAAAAACGCGTAGGTCTCCTATGCTGCCTAAGGATATTTGCAGAATATTTTTTAATTTTTCCACGAACATTATGTTGTTATCCATGCAGGTTACTATTGAGGAGTATTCTGAGTAAACGTAGTCTATCCCTAATTCCACTTGCTATTCGGTGCTAGTCGTTCTTCAACGGTTCTATACATGCTGCTAAGTCTATCTCACTTTCTTTCTTTAATCAGCTGACTAAGTCTATCTCACTTTCTTTCTTTAATCAGCTGGAATTAATTTTTATTATCATCTCGTTTACAGTAACGAGCTGCTACTAGAATGAGTTACCGTAGATATAATGAGAAGAATCCGAGTGTCCAAGTGCTCTTCATTCAAGGAAGGCAGCAATCAAATTGCAAACAAAAGTTAAGGGAGAGTAAATTGTCAAAGAATTGATTTGTTCTCTTTCTCCTTGTAGTCAAATCATTGGTTTGGTCTGTCTTATAGTTACGATAACAAAGCTGGTTGCAGCAAGAAGGCTACTAGATTTAGACGGAAAAACCTTAAAGTCCTCTTGGAAATTTAGATTTTTAGGAGAGCTGGGCCCAGAAAACTCCAGTTAATGACGGTCTGATTGCTTCTAGTTAGATTATGCAAACTTAAATGCACATTAAGCTGTAAGATCTTCAAATCTCACGGGAGATAATAAAAAAAATATATTTAAAACGTGGATGATTTATGTAAGATGTAATCATAGAAAAAAATCTTAATATGTAAAAACGAAGAAGAAGACACTACTCTCTCTCTCTCTCTCTCTCTCTCTCTATACATATACATATATATATATATATATATATATATATATAACATCTCTTATTACTAACACTCTACTCTACTAAAATAATAAGAATTTTATAGTGATTTACTATTCATATATAAAAGTGAATAATTAAAGTTTTTTTATCAATTTTATTTTTATTTTTTTCACTTTCTATTTTTTAAATTTTATCCTTCAATATTTTATTTATTTTTAATTCGTATAATTTATGTTTATTTTTTTCTATGATATTATCATAATATTAATAATCATCCCAACATTTAGTTGATGCTTAATTTTTTAAAATATCTATTTTGTTATCATATGATTAAATAAAAAAAATATTTTTAAACCTAGTGGTGTCCATGATACCAGTTGTGAGTTTTGCGAGTTAAACCGTGAGCCCGAGTTAATCTTGTAGGAAAACTGAACTTGTATTCATGTATATTGTTCGTGCCCTTAAATAGGCGCATTTCATACATTACAGGTCATTACTTCTTACTATATATATACATGATTTGATACAGAAATTATGGAGATCATGACATAAATGGAATGAAGAATTATAGCGCAGGGGATCTCTCAATAGAGTAATGTGTGCAGAAGATCTGTCCAGGATTTCTGCACTTGAATGGAATCGCTGCATATATTTCCATATTTCTTCATCCCCCCTCAAGCTCAAGGCGGGGCTGGACCGGGGCAGAGCTTGGCGCGATTCAATGTAAACGTTGCAGCGCAAAGTGATTTGGTAAAAATATCCGCAATTTGATCGGATCCTGGAATATGAGCCAAGGAAAGAGCACCACTTGCAACTCGTTCGCGGACAAAGTGAACATCTATTTCAATGTGTTTTGTACGATGATGAAAAACTGGATTTTTAGCCATATGGATGGCACTAATATTATCACAATAGAGCTGAGGAGAAGGAACACAGTGGCCAATAGTGGTGAGTAAATGGACGAACCACATGAGCTCAGCTGTAGTGGAAGCTAAGGCGCGATACTCTGCCTCAGCTGTTGACCTAGACACCGTGTCCTGCTTCTTAGCACCCCAGGATATCAAATTTGTGCCTAAAAAGATAGCGAACCCCGTAGTGGAACGTCGGTCATCCCTACAGCCAGCCCAATCAGCGTCACAAAAACCACGAAGTTCATGAATAGGGTTACGAATGTAATGCAGTCCAACATTGAGTGTCCCCTTCAGATACCGAAAAATTCTTTTCACAACAATAAGATGAGTATCATGAGGTGTCTGCATGAATCTGCAGACATGATGTACAGCGAACGAAATGTCTGGCCTAGTCAGGGTGAGGTATTACAGAGAACCAACCAAACAACGATAGTGAGAAGGATCAGCTAAGGGAACACCATCAGTGGCAGACATGGAAGAACCTGCTGCCAGTGGAGTGCTTACTGGTTTGGCACCATCAAGACCAAACTTCTGAAGAAGAGATAGCAGATACCGTGTTTGAATAATTGTGATTGTAGACTCATCACGGGTAATTTGAAGTCCTAAGAAATAATGAATGTCACCAAGGTCTTTCATATGGAAGACAACAAAGAGATGGGCAATAAGCTTGATAATCTGTGAAGAGGAGCTGCCTGTTAAAAGGATGTCATCAACATAAATGAGCAAAAAGAGGATGTCTGGGCCTTGGTGGAGATAAAATAAGGATTGATCATAGGGGCATCGTGTAAATCCCATTTGCTGAATGTAGTTACTGAATTTGAGGTACCATGCACGAGGAGCCTGCTTCAACCCATATAAAGCTTTATGAAGGTGACAAACATAATCTGGATGAGAGGAATCTTCAAAGCCTGGAGGTTGAGCCAGATATACTTGCTCCTGTAGATCTCCATGAAGGAAGGCATTACTGACATCTAGTTGTTTGACAGACCATCCGTGAGACAAGCCAATGGTGAGGATAAGCCGAATGGTGCTTGGTTTGATAACAGGACTGAATGTTTCATCATAATCAAGCCCTGGTTGCTGTGAAAATCCACGAGCCACCAGCCGAGCTTTATATCTTTCAATGGAACCATCAGATCGTGTTTTGATTTTAAACACCCATTTGCTGCTGATAATATTCATGTTGGCTTGTCTAGGTACCAAGGTCCAGGTTTTGTTGTTGTGAAGGGCATCCATTTCAGCTTGCATTGCTTGAATCCAATGTGGATGTTGGAGAGCTTGTTGAACTGAGGATGGCTCCTGTGGCTGGGCAACAAGATCAGCAATAAAACAGGCAGGGATAGGATGTCGAGAAGAAATAAAGACCTTGGGTTTTAGCTTCCCTGTCTGAGTGCGTGTAATCATATGATGTTGTCGCTGTGAAGGTGGAGCAGTTGCAAGAGAAATCACTGGTGGGACAGGATTTTCTGCTACACTGGATGAACATAATGAAGCAGAAACTGCAGATTGAGATGCTGAAGCTTCTTGAGCAGTTTCAGTATGTGGAACAATTGTTGCTGGATCATGAGCACTGACTTGTGTAGCTGTGGCAATTGATTTTTCTGCCACAGTTTTGAGTAGTCGAGGAAGTGCCTTAATTTGGAACTGAGAGGCATGTGTATCAGGTGGCTGCATGCACCTGTAAGGAAACTGGAGTTCATTAAATTTCACATGGCGTGATATGTAGAAGCGATGTGTCCGTGGCTCAAAGCAGATATAGCCTTTGTGATTGGTAAAGTAACCAAGAAAGACACATCGTGTGGATTTAAAATCCAATTTTGAACGACCAAATGGTGCCAGCAAGGGATAACAGGAACATCCAAACACTCGGAAGGAGTCATAAGTAGGAGCAGAGCCAAAAACCACTTCATGTGGTGATTTGTAACCCAAGACTGAAGTCGATAAGCGATTAATTAGGAACACTGCAGTGCGAAACGCTGCAGTCCAGAATTTTATTGGAACAGAAGCATGTGATAGCAGAGTTAATCCTGTTTCTACGATATGTCGATGACGTCGTTCGGCTAATCCATTTTGCTCTGGTGTTCCTGGACATGAAATTCTATGAATGATGCCATTAGTTTTGAAAAGATTCTGCAGACTTTGATTAACAAACTCACCGCCTCCATCGCTTTGAAATATTTTAACATGTGCATCAAATTGTGTTTCCATTTGCTTGAGAAAGGAAGGAAATATTATTGCTACATCAGATTTTCGATGCATAGGAAATAACCATATATACTGAGAATACTCATCAACAAGAATTAAATAGAATCGGTTTCCATCAAAAGAAGGCACAGAAGCAGGACCCCAGACATCGGAATGCAGGGTATGTAGAAAAGTAGTAGCATATGATTTTCTAGATTCAAACGGTAACTTTGTTGATTTTCCCAAAACACAGCTTTCACAGAAAGCATTTTGTTTGTCCATAGCTGGTAAACATAACTTTGTAAGAATTCTGGCTTGAGGGTGTCCCAGTCGTGCATGCCATAAGCTGCTGGACACTTTATTTGCTAAAAAACTGACTGGAATTGTAGAGAATTGCTGCAGATTGATCGGATATAACCCATCCTTCATGAAACCTTTAAGAATTACCTGCTTCGTCTTCATGTCCTTAAGAATAAAACCCCATGGATAAAACAGAAAATAATAGTTATTATCTCTTGTAAACTAAGATACAGATAATAATTTCTTCTTAATTTCAGGAACCACAAGGACATCTTTTAGCTTGAGATTGGTAGTGGGAATAGTAATGTTTCCAGTACCAGTAATAGGCAAGCCCTGGCCATTTCCAACCATAACAGAGTCATTTCCAGGATAAGAAATAATACCTTGGACTTCATTTGTGTCAAACATCATATGCTGGTTTGCTCTAGGGGCAGAATACCATGGATCTTCTGTAGTTTCACCAATTTTGATTGCAGCAAAGGCCTTATACTGATCAGGTTCTTCATCAGATGCGAAACATCCATCTGCTTTGTGATTAGGTCCTCCACATCGAAAACAAGTGATGCCACCATGCCCACGATTACTGTTATGTGAAATTTGTTTCTGACGGGTTCCATTGAAGCTTCCATTTTGGCGAGGAAAACGAGTCTCTATAGCTCGTAGTGGAGTGTTGTTAGGGGGATTTCTCGCAGTAAAGCTGCGATGATTGCGACCACGAGTGCTGGTGTTTATCCATGGCTTTGAGTTTGTGCGGCCACGATTTGTATAAAACGCCATAGAGGGAGCAGTTGTTCTTGCTCCTTGAATTCGAATTTCAAAGTCACGAAATTTGCCAATAATTCCTTCAAGAGATGGAAAAGTGTCTCTAGCATTTAATGCTGCTACTATAGGATCAAATTCAGATCCTAATCCCCGAAGAATACAAATGATGAATTCATCATCATCCATTGGTTTACCTGCACCACAGAGAGATAGAGCCAAAGCTTTTGCTTTTTGTAAATAATCTTCCAGTGAAGAAGTACCTTTTGTCAAAGACTGTAGTTCGCCTTTGATTTGTTGGATGCGATCTCGAGTGTGAGTGCCATAAAGGGTCTCTAACACTTGCCATGCATCATGCAAAGATTCACTATTGATGACTTGGGAAAGAGGTCCATCAGATAGTGAACTGTTGATTCATCCAAGGATCAATTGATCCGTGCGCAGCCAAACTGCTGTAGTAGGGTTTGTTTGCAACTCACCATTCTCACCAATGATAGTTGATTCTGGGCAAGGGACTTCATCCTTCACATATCCAAGGAGTCCATAGCCACGTAAAACAGGGAGAACCTGTGCTTTCCACAGAAGATAATTGTTTGAAGCCAGTTTGATGGAGATATCAGGCAAATGTGATTTTGGGAGTGTAGTCTCAAGAGAAGAAGCAGAAAATGTTGTTTGAACTGAAGAAGAAGATGCCATAGTGATAGAGGGCTCTGATACCATGTAGGAAAACTGAACTTGTATTCATGTATATTATTCGTGCCCTTAAATAAGCGCATTTCATACATTACAGGTCATTACTTCTTACTATATATATACATGATTTGATACAGAAATTATGGAGATCATGACATAAATGGAATGAAGAATTATAGCAAGGGATCTCTCAATAGAGTAATGTGTGCAGAAGATCTGTCCAGGATTTCTGCACTTGAATGGAATCGCTGCATATATTTCCATATTTCTTCAAATCCAATATGTCGTTATCTTAGTGTTAAAAAATATCATTTTAATTTTTATTTTTTAAGCCAAGACACTCTTTTATTAATTATCCAGGTTACCTTTGAACCCGCGATATCGACTGGGTCACCTAGAATCAACCCCCATGCAGGTTCATTTTAAATATGGGCCGAGCAAGAAGTTGGGTTAAAAATTTTCAAGGTTGACCCACAAGGTCAGATTTAATAACAATGACAAATAGTTTTATTTTTTAAATTTCATCTTCCATTTTTTTTTCTTTCAATTGAATTCTTTTTTACTTTTTTTAATCAATTTTATCCTTCAATATTTTGTACATTTTGAATTGGTATTCATAATTTATTTTGGTTTGCTTTCTATAAGGTTATTTTAGACTCAAATAAAAATCCTGGTATTTTATTGGTTCTTAATTTTATGAGTTTCTATTTTTGTTATCATATCATTAAACAAAAAATAGTTTAAGAAAAGAAAGTTCTTAAACTAAATTGAATTCATGATCTAAGTTGCGGGTTTGACGAATTAAGTCACAAAGCCCGAATCGATTTAATATGTTGATTAAAAAAAGATATTATCCTGAAATTTTTCAAAGTGAAACCACGTTTTTACTAGTTTTCCATATTGTTTTTTGACCAATCAAGTCAACTGAGTTACCTCAAGGCAACTTCCACATAATTCAATTTGAAACCGAGCTAGGTAATTTTTCATAATAAGCAGTGAGTTGTTCATATTTATCATTAAAATGAGTTATCTGATCCTATACCCGTTGGTTTAATATTGCCATGAACTTTGAAGTTTGAATGCTCAGAATTGATTGCGAGCATCCTACTATTAAAGCATTACGGGTCATCTACAAGTTCTCAGTTGTAGTGTTAAAAAGTCCGTACATCTGATTTCTATTGGGCCTATTGGATGATCCTGACTCCAACCACAAATCTGGATCAATATCTGGATGGGTCGAAGGATCATCCTTGTATCTCTCCTTCAATCAGCTATTATATGTATCCTGGAAAGAAAAAAAAAATTCATCAAATTCAAGGAAATAATAACTTAAGAAAAAAAATGATTGAAAACCATCATACCACAAAGTGCTGATCTTAGCTATCAATGAATTATTGCATCCCATTTTGGTGGTTACTACTCCGCATATACGTTTCAACAAAAAGCTCTATTGAGCTAGACTCATGTCTAAGAACCATAGCCTATAATAAAAAAAAAATATTGTCAGTTAATTATATTTATAAAAAAACAACTAATAAAAAAATGGATGCAATAAAAAAAATCATATCATCTACTTTGCATGCAAAACGAACGTAATGAAGCCACTGGTGTGCGTGCTAACAGAACCATGAACACGCTGGTTCTAGTTATCCATACCAGACTGTGAGCATTGAGTGAAATGTGCAGACATCACATATTGAATGTATTCCACCCATACAACCTCTAAGATGTATGACAATTTGAAATCCTTCCAAACTATCATGTCATTTTAGCCTGAAAGCTATTTTTTTTCGCATATTTCTTGGCTTTCTTTTATGCCTCGAAAAAAATATCACGAGTAAATGAAAATTAAAATTTTAATATTTGGAATAAAACAATTATCTTGAATTCGATCTTACCTAATTGCAGCATGATTTTCCAAACCTTCGTAACATTATCATTAGCTCTCTCTCATTCAAATTTTCTTTTGAAGTAAAAATTTATAAAAGAAAAATTACAGTAATTTCAATAAACTATCAAAATTAACATAAAAAAATATTGAACTTAATATTAACCTTGATCCTTGAAAACCATACATCAACCTGTGGTTTCCATTCAAGATGTTTAAAAACATGACTGCATTAAAACAATAGAATTTCCATCGATAATTTAAAAGTTGATGTTATTGTTATAGAAACCTCATTGTTTGTAAATTTGAAATTGCATTCGTTAAATGATATTATTTTTTCATCCATAAATATTACATTATAGTTTATGGCAATACACATTCATGTTGTGAAAATTAATTAGAATTCTCTTCTTTTTTGTCAATTGACTCATCATCATCTCCATCGCAATCTTGTATGTTTATTTCATTGCTATAATCTTCATCGACTTGTGTATGTTGGCTGGAGTTCAAAGTATCATTCAACTTCTCAGCATTAACTTTAATAAAAATATTCTCGGCGATGCAAAAATTTGAATTTTTTTAAGTCATTAGACGGAACAACTTAATATGGATCAACTAACTCACCAAATTGAAAGACATCATCTCCCATAGTTAACTCATCGTTGTCATCCTGAACAACCTCGACATAACCCTTGGATTTGGTTTTCACTATGGACAATCAATTAGCTGTTGAACGATCCTTTCTAAAAAAAATTGTATGTGTCATAAACTTGTTGGCATGGCTTGGTGAAAACAAAGACATCGTTGACGTTATAAAGTCTAGCTTTTGAATTAATTTTGACCAAATCATGATGGAGATCTACTCTTATTCCTCTATTAGTGGTGTCATACCAATAATATTTGAATAAAAATATTTTATTCTGCTCGCTATGATATTGCAATTTAATGACCTCTTCCAACTTTCAATGGTAGTCAACTTCAAACTCATTAAAAGTTGATCCCTTAACATAAACTCCATTATTATATTTCTTTCTTCTATACTCATATTCTTTAATATGAAACACATGTCCATTGATGAAATACTCATTGTGGCACTTCACCTTTCTTTTAGAACCCAGACTTAGTAAAGATAAAGTAATAGTAGCATTCTTTCACGATTGATAATCCTGGTACATAAAGTACAAACATGAACGGTTAATGAGAAATGTGTAATGAAATTAAGTATCCGAGAGATAAGAATAATTAAACAGTACTTACATGTATTCTGAATCACGTGGAAAATTTAATCAAAAAATTTGAGATATAGTTGGTTATGAGTTTTGCAACAGTAAATATTGACGATGTTGCCTGCGAAAAATTCAACAATGTATCAGTTTATGATATTATAAAAGATAAATTATTATAAATAATGACATGTTAATTGGTATACATAAATAACATGTTAATTATATGTTTTTTTTAATTTTATTTCTGACAAATATCTTCTTCTCATAACATTTTTTGGTATGGGTCGTCCTGGATGGGAGAATATTAACAAGTTCCCACTCGAAGACACTTCCTCATCAAGCCTTGGAACACGTTTGATTCTTGTTCTCAATTGAGGCTTGAAATAGTACGAGATAAATATTGAGATCTCTTCAATAATATAGGCCTTTCATATCAAAGCCTCAACATGTGCTTTATTTTTTACTTTTCTCTTAAGGTTGAATAAGTACTTGCATGGAATTAAATAAATGTTTTGAAATATGCTAAGAAAGACAATAGAATTTTAATTATGATACATATGTAAACACTAATCTCTCGAATGGATACATCCATGTATATTGGATTGGGCCTCCAACTTTTACCTCAAACGGTAAATGTATAGGTAGATGCTCCATCGAGTCGGAAAACAATTGGGGAATATCATCTTCAATTTGCATATTGTTTGGATGATATTCTTTTCAAGCCTTTTCATGTGTTGTGTCTATAACTTGTTGGAGCATATATCTTTAAAGAATTTATTGATCTTCGTGAGTGCATTTCATATACCATTTGACAATAAATCCCAGTAAGCTAATGGAATAATTATTTGCATAAACACGTAGAAGTCATGACTCTTCATTCCATACAATCTGCACTTTTCCAAATTCACCAACTTTGATATGTTTAAGGCATGTCCATCAGGAAAACTCAGACTTTTAAGCCATTGGCATACAAGTAACTATGCATTCATGTCTAAGACGAAGCTGACTTTGGAATTTGCGACCCGTGACCCAAATAACAAACTTCATATTTTTACGGTGACAAAACAAAGCTATATTCATCTAGCCTTGATACTGCCTTTGTCTTCTCCTTCACGTCCATGACCGTGTTGAAAATATTTTCAAACATGTTCTTTTCTATGTGCATGACATGAAAGTTATGGCAGAAGAGATTGATTTTCTAATAAGAAAGCTCCTAAAAAATACTTTGTTTTACCCAATTATAAGTCAAACCAAAACCAGGAAACTTTTGATTATCGGATTGAAAACTAAACATATTGTCATCGTACTTCAACATCACGTTATACAATTCTCTACCTAAAAAAAGTGGCAATGAAACATCCCTTTCAACTCTGCCAACAAATAAGTCATTTTTATTCTTTCTGCATTTGTGATCCGCTGGTAAGAACTACTGGTGGCAGTAAAAAAAATGTTTTACCGTTGTTTTTTAACGTGAATGCCTTGTTATTTTCTATACAGTATAAACATGCTAATTTTTTATGCGTGTTCCAACCAGAAACCATTCTATAAGTTGGAGAATCATTGATAGTCCACATCAAAGCTGCCTTCATCAGAAAATTTTATTTCCTCGATACATCATAAATCAAAGCCCCGGATGACCATAACTACTTCAACTCATCAATCAACGGTTGAAGACAAACATCTATATTTTGACCTGGACTATTAGGATCGGGTATGACCATAGATAAAAACATAAACTTCGAACTTATACACATCTCTGGTGGCAAGTTGTAAATCATGAGTATCACCGACCAACAAGAATCAAGAGCAAAAAATGACCTGAATGGATTGAATCCGTTTGAACATAACCCAAGACGCACGTTCCTTATCTTCAATGAAAACTGAGGATGCACACTGTTAAAGTGTTTCTAGACTCCATCATTGAAAGGTTGCACCATCACTTCATCCATTACATCATTTGATTGGTGTCATATTATGTGTTCAACAATCTTTGGTGACATGAATAATCTCTATAGTTTAGATGTGAATGAGAAGCATCTAAGTTTTCTATGTATAACAAGAATCTTTTCCTTGTCAGTCATGAGTTTATAATGAGAATGCTCACATATTTTACACTCAGTTAACTCTGTATTTTTAAGGTAATATAATATATAAAAGTTTGGACACATACTAAGGGATTTCATCATCAACAAGTTTAAGACGTGAACACGAAATGGCCGACTCCAATATGAGATTTTTGTAACTTCATCAGTGTTATTCCTCGATTATATTATATATAGAAGCATATGTGTCAGCCGGTGGTAGATTAAAAATAACTATCCGCTGTCGAATAAGGTTGAGTCGGAAAATTAAAAATCGTTGAAATGTTTTTCAATGCATAGGTTATACAACATTTTTTTTTCCTGTAGAAATAAATAATAAAACGATCTAGTCTAGTCCGTCACTGTCAAGTAATTAATTGTCTTTAAAAAAGAACGTCAAATAAACTTCACTTAACTTTCCACGTTGACGAATTGGGGGCTGGAACATGACTGGCTGCTTGTATTATGCATCCAATTTATAGATTTCAGATTAGATTTGTCATAGGACGTATCCAACACGACCAAACTGGAAATTCATATGAACCAATAATTTGAAGGCAATATAAACATGAGGATTGGTTAGCTGTTTGACAAAGAGAGAACGCCGGAATAAAGATCGGAACTCCGTTTCCGAGCAGCGGCCTATATGCCAGTCGTCGGTGATAAAGAAGATTTTTAATTAATTGTCTTCAAAAAAGAACGACAAATAAACCTCACTTCCCTTTCCACGTTGACGAATTGTGCAGTAGTTTCCATACCTGTTGGCCCCTTTGATAATGGAGCAAGAATCCACGCCGACTAGCATTATTCAAACTTTTATTAATCTGGGCCATGCGATGGAGGGTGATCAGTATAAGTCCAAACTTTTGCTCGGATATTAACATTAAAGACGCATGATTTCCCTCATATTATTTACACGGTTGGACTATACATTCAATGAAGGTGTGCAAATTGGGTATGCCATTCTATTTCCTAATGCTAACATGGACAAAAATACTTGACTGACTGAAAACAACGTAGAAACGCGTGAAAGTTTCTTCATTTAACTACTTTTCAGCAAAATCCTACACTTCCAAAATACACGGTGGCTATAATTAAACCTGACTCGATACGTTCCCGAATATTTCTGGAATGCTACGAATAACAAGTTGGTTCTCACCACCATGTGCGACGAAAGAAATAAAGCTTCGCCCAATAATTCATCAACTCTCAAACAACCAACTTGTGACTTTTTTCAGCACATTACGAGGAAAAAGATAACAATTTTCATAAAATATTTAGAGAAATAAATTATTTAGAGTTATAAATAATATTTATGATTTGTGAGTTGCAAGTGTTATATATAACCTACTAAAATTATAAAATTACTAGACATAAAATTCAATAAAAAAGAAGAGATAGAGAAAAAAAAAAAAAAGGAAAGAAACATACCTCAAAAGCACAATGAAACTCCAATGACTACACCATTGGTATCGTTGCAAGAATATTAATGAGATAAATCAAATAACATCAAAAAATATCACTAACGGTTAACAAAGTGTGTCACGCAAGTTATCTAAAGGTATCAGACTTACTTGCTTTTTGGAGGCTCGTATGGCACACTCCGATCACCATTGGTGATCTTCTTTGGTGTCGTTGGATTCCTCTCATTGATATCTTTTCAACAATATCAGTGATGTTATCATAAAAAATTTGGTGTGTCTTTGGGGTCTCTGTATTTCTTTCTTTTCACTCTCTCTTCTCTCTTATTTATCTTTATTGAATCTCGTGTCCAACCATTTTGTAATTTGAAAGAGTTGCATATGACACTTGCATGACTCGCGAATCTTAGATGTCATTTGTGAATATCTAAACTATATTATTTCTCTAAATATTTTTTGGACTGTTATTTTATCATTTTTTTTCTTACTATGCTAAAGTCTAAAAGAACTCCTTAACTTGTACTCCTATGGTTATGGTAGGGAACATATATCCATTATAATGCTTCAAACGAATGGCCAAGTACTTCCTTCATGTCAAGATTGATGACCAAAGATGAAACCAAAATTATTATAGTAGATATTGGTTTAATAACTATTAATTGATTATAAAATTGTCAAAGAATTGGTTGTGTAAATGTCAAAATGATTGGCTTTGATTAGTGAATGGTTATTTGTGTTGATGAAGATGAATTTGTTTAGATTGTTAATTTGTCCAAATTATCTAAAGAATTAGTTAAGCTTATCTTATAAGATATAATGTGATTATTTATGTTATTATCTAGTATGTTTGGATAAATCATATAAGAAGTTCAAATGAGTTTTATAATAAAGATAATTACGAGTTATCTAATGATAACTATCATATAAGTGTTTTTGTGAAACACATTAGTAGTCTGTTAAGAATGTAATATACTAGAAAGCTTGAAAATAATGTTTATCAAATGTTTTTATTCTTATCTCATGAATGTGTATATAAGAAAGGACAATCATAAGTATTTTGTAGAGCAACACTGGTAGCAGAGCAAAAGTGCCCGACCAACTAAGAAGTTACATAAAGTTTCGCAGCATTTACTCTTGATACACAAGTGGAGTGTGAAGAAAATTCTTAAGGAGAATTATTTGTTGAAGAGTTGGAGAGCCTGCAAACTTCTAGGGAGAGTTCATGTGTTAATTGTTAGAAACTGAATATTCCACTTATGATGACAACAGTTTGAAGATTGTTAGGTGTTTTGGCAAGTCATTGTGTTAAAAGACAAAACAGAGTGTTTGTCTTAACAAATAAGATATTATAGATACAAATGATTTGAAGTTGAAAATGCTCATCTTGAAATTTTCTAAACTAGTGAAAGTTGTCTATCATAGGTTTGGTTGCCCTAGAGGGTTTTTTTTTAAAAAAAATCTTCAAAAAGGTTTTCCTTTCATAACCAAATAACTTGTTCATTTAAGTTTTCAACATTTATATTTATTTAGTTATTGATCAGTGTTTGTAAAGTGTTAATAGATTGCTTCTTAATATACAAGGAATAAAAACGGGATTGTCAAGTGCTATTAGAGCTAGTTCACTCATTCTAACAATGAGATTTAGTTTCCCTATTGAACATGTCAATATTGACTTCACCACTGCATTGAATTCAATGGTGAGAACTATGCTTACTAAAAGTTAAGGATAAAAGCTTTCCTCAAATCACTAGATGAGAAAGTCTGGTGCTCAATGGAGTATGGATGAATTAAGCTTGAAACTCATTTCAGCGACTGGACCAGAGACAAACCTATTGATTGTAATTGGAATAATAAAGACGTGGATGCTATATTCATGGTAATGTCTCTTGATGAATTTCAAATAAACTTCGTATGAGAGATAATCAAGGAAGCTTGGAATATTTTGAAGTTACTCATGAGGGAATCAAGATGGTAAGAATTCCCATATTACAAATGTTAACCTTAAGATTTAAAGAGATAAGAATGTTGAAAGATGAATCTTTTAATGAGTTTTATACAAAACTTAACGATATTATAAATTTTACGTTCAATCTAGGAGAAAAACTAGAGGACTCATGAATTGTAAGGAAGATTTTAAGATCTCTACCTTAAAGATTTCGACCAAAAGTAACAACCACAAAAGAAAGCAAGGATCTGGACACTACACATGTTAAAACATTGGTAGCTTCCTTACAAACTTATGAATCTACATTGCTTTATCAAAAGAAATATAGGTCCATTGCACTTAAATATATTAAGAAAAAACATGATTTTTTTTTATGATGATCTTAATAGTGAAGATAATGCTCTTGTAGCTAGGAAATTAAGAAAATTCATGTTTAAGAAAAAAAGGATGGTAAAGGAAAAAAAAAGGCAAATATTTTGCTGAAAGAAATGAGTAAAAAAAATGGAAGTAAATGTAAAATTGAATCTAAGAAAAGAGTTAAAAGTTTTGAATGCTCATGGTATGGTCACTTAAAAAATAAATGTTATAATTTCAAAAGAAATAAAGGAAAAGGTCTTTAATGTTACATTAAGTAATTAATCTAATTTTGAAATTTTTAATTCATTATCTGATAATGAACTTGCTTTTATTTCTCTTTATGGTGTTGTTGATGGATGTATTGACATGTACCAAACTGTCAATATATTAAGTGACTTTGATAAATATCAAATTGTTAACAAATCAGTAGTTTTGACATAAATCAAACTATTAGTTATTCTAGTGATTCAGATATTATTTTTGTTACTACTAATTATAAATAAAATTTGCAAGAAGTTTATGATGACTCATGTAAGTCATGAAAATCAAGAAATTGAACAAGAAGTTGTTTAACAAGTTGACAGTTATGGGGAATGAGAAGAAAAATCTAGATGAGGCTCTAAAACTGTGAGAAGTAGAGATATCTAGACCTCTCACTAAGCTCAAAACACTTAAGAAAAAACTAACAATGTGCAAATAGATAAAGAAACAATCAACAACACAAACTTTGATGGATTGTTAAAAGCTCAAAGGATCAACATTGATTATACATTTTTAGGATACACAACGCATGAAAAGTCAATTAACAATATATCGGTAGCCTCCTTTTCCAAAGAAATTACCTTTGTAAAACGTAAACTAGAAGAGATTGTTATGCCTAGAGATGAGTAAAAAAAAAAATCCAAACATGTAAGTTGAAAGGTAAGTCTATTCCTACTTGTTAACAATATGGGATTGTAGGACATGCAAAAATGAATTGTTTCAATCTAGAAAATAAATTTATTAATAAGAGTTAAGATCTAGAGTATAAAATTAACTTAACATTAAATCAATTATGTATTATAGAAATGAAACTTGGTAAGTTAGGAGGTTATGAGAAATCTCAAGAGTTTGAAAATTTTAATAAAATAAATGTAAAATCAGTGGGTAGTTTAGAAAAAGCCAATATGTCTAGTAGCACATACAACACTGAAAATAATGAATAAAAATTTATAATATTTAGATAGTAGTTGTTCTAAACATATATCGGTACCTTTGAAAATGGAAACACAACTACTATAAAAGGTAAAAAAAAAATATTAATGTTCCTAGTTTACCTGCTTTTCATAATCCATTATTTGTAAATGGTCTTAAAGATAACCTACTAAGTATAAGTCAATTTTGTGATAAGAATAATAGGGTGCAGATTTCTAAAGATAAATGTAACATCTACAGTCATACTAATAAATGGATCACAAAAAGTACTAGAACCTTGAATAATTGCTATGGAGTTTTAACCTTGACAACTTTAGGTTGTAATAAGGTAACATTGGATGATACATTGTTGGTATCAATGTTTTGGTCATATCAACTTTTAAAACTAGTCAAAGATATTTAAAAAGCAAACAATATGTGGTCTAGCACATCTGTAAACAATTAGAAAGATGGTGTGTTGAGCATGTTAGGAAAGAAAACAAACCAAGGCTTAACACATGAAAACTATTGACATTCTAACCTTAAGACCCCTTGAATTGTTACATATGGACATAATGTGTCCAACTGAAACTAAGAGTCTAGGTGAAAAAAAAGTATATTATGGTTATTATCAATGACTATTCAAGATATAGTTGGGCTATTATATTAAGAGAAAAGATTGAATCCTATCTTATGAGCAAACTGTTGCAAAGAATTTAAAAATGTTAATTTTTCATCTTTTTATGATGAATAGAATATATATATAAAGAATTATTTACTCCTATCACTACTCAGCATAATGATATAGTTGATAAGAAGAATAGAGTTATACAAGAAATGACTCGAATTATGCTGAATAGTAAAAAAATCGCATTGTACTTTTAGAGGAAACTGTCAATTTTGTTGTATATATTTTGAATCGTGTTATGTTTAGAACTGGAACAAAATTCATGAGTTATAAAACTATAAGAAGCTAACAGTCAAATACTTAGAAGTTTTTAGAATTTCTTGCTATATATTGAGACATCAATAAACCTTATATAAGTTTATTAGCAAAAGTGATAAATGAATCTTTTTTATATACTTATCACACAACAAAACATACAGAGTCTATAATTTACGATTTCAGACTGTGATGGAATCAATTAATGTGGTTGTTGATAATAATTTAAAGGAATATGTCAAGAAAGATCTTTATAACATCATTGAGATAATTAAAGAAAACTCATTAAAAAGATGAAAAATAGAAGAAAAGCTCTTCATATGTCTCATTGTGCAGCTCAAACTAACCTGCCTTCCCATGAATTAATGAAGTTATTAAATACTTAATATTAAATTTCTTCATTTATACGTGTAGCTTAAACCCAACATAATGAGTTTCAAGAATAACTTAATATTAAATTTCTTCATTCATACACTTCCTCTAATTTTAACTTTTTTATACTCACATTTAATTTGATTTAATTTTAAGAGAGATAAAAGAGCATTGATGCCTATAATCACCTGATCAAATACGATTTAATATTATCTAAAAAGGAAAAAAAAATGTAAATTCGAACACTTGAAATGCTGGTTGAGAATATAATAATGGTTTTATATTATTGAAGGTGGAAAAACAGGTGTTTCAAAGTCAAAGATCGAGTTTCAGCTATGGGTGGCTGAAAGTCTGAATTCAAACAAAATGTAAGGTACTTAGTTGACAGTCGATGCATGGAGTTTTGAAATACAGGCTGGCGATGTTCCATTATTACACGGTTCCAAGTGACCTTCCCGTTAGTTTAAGCCCACAAACCACCGATTTCGACGACTTGCAGAAATCATAATTTCGGTTAGAAATCCATGGAATAGAACCATTTGCTGAAATTTAGGAATAGATGTAAGATATTGGAGGAAGGCATAAAACGACTATATGGAGCAGTTAGGTCCTTTTCATGATCCTGGCGAATTTTTTTGAAGTTCATGTAATTGAATTGAAACGTTAATTCATGGAACTCTGAATTTTTTTTCATTTATTATGGAGCTTCATTTATCTCATCATTACCCTTTGTTTTGGGGTTTTTTTTTTTTTTTCCTGCCTTAATTAGAAGAAATTTGAATTTCAAATCTAAGCATTGTAAGTTTGGTATGAACAAAAATATTGTAACTTAATATTTAAATTTTGAATTTAGGTTCTAGATTATCGTTGCAATTCTAGACTTTTGATTCCAAACTTATAATCATAGTTTTTATACCCAGTTCAACGCTCGGGTTCAGGGTTTTGACCGGGTCGCCTGGGTCAATTATTTTTTAATCTAAACGACGTGGTTTTAATAAAAAATAAAACAAAAGTCAACGTGTTGGAACCGGGTCTTGGGGGGTCAATCGGGTCGCCGGGTCACACCAGGTTTTTCTTTCCCTTATTTTTTCTTCAACACGGCCCGATTCCAACCCCGGGTCGGCTGGGTCCTGGGTCGGCTGGGTCTCAGAGCGACCCGAATTTTAAAACTACGCTTATAATAACATCACTTTAATATAAATTTAAAACTTTATACTCGTTTTATAAACACGAGAAATAATCAAATAACTTGAATACTTTTGAATTCAAAGAATAACTTATCAATTCAAGATCGAAGAACTTACATTCATCATATACAGTGATTGTTAATTTGATTATAATCACGTAATGAAAATATTTAACAAGAGAACTGATATATTTTTATATATTTATATTTTTGAATAATAAAAACTACAATCATACCGAATTACAAATCTATTGATTACAAATTATCTTCCTATAAGTTATCAACACCTACAAGTTATCTATCTACAAGGTATAATACCAGCCTATCGATAAACAAGTTTTGAAAATCCTGCAAACTTGGTTAATTGTGAAGCAATTCGTAGTTGTTGATTTATTGAATTGTTATTGTGTGTCCTTCTTCCTCAAACCCTAGTTTATAAGGAAAAGATCACGAGCAACTGCATGTTAACCAGCCACCTTCCTTATTTCAAAGGTGTCCGATTGAAACTGTCTAATTCCAACACCTTACTTGCTTAAGGTAATTAGTTACTTACACACAAGTGTTAAGTCCAATGCACAATCAAATTTCCACTTCTTAAACTCCATGGCTTCTCTGATTAATTTTAGTGGATGAGACCTTCATGATAACATAAAAATTAAAATAAATCCATAAAGCTTGTATAAATACCCAAAGCTTAAAAATTCAAAATTGTTTCACAATTATATAACGAAATTTAACTACTAGTTACAATTCCAAATTACAAAAAAAAAAAAAAAAAGCCTAGCAAAAATATTGTAGCCCAAAAAAGAAACACCATGGAGTATGGATTGGTAATGATTTTTTTATTTTTTATTTTTATTTTTTGTAATTGAAGCTTTTTTTCGATTGCTAAACTGCTTTTTTTAATCTTGTTATTACGTAGTTATTGCATTGACTGAAATTTAGACCTCATAAATTGTTTTAATTAGTTTGTTATAGGGTTTTCATTGTAAAAAAAAGTCCTAACATTAAATTAATGCTTAATTTGACAAGATAGAATTAAATTATATTTCTAGGAACAAATTTAAACTTTAAGGACTAAATTTGACATTGAAACAAAAGCACACCCTTTTTTATATATATTATTCATGAGGCATATTTTTAAAAAAGTTTGGTCCCATAATTTTTATGTTTTTCATATGTAATCCTTTTCTATTAAAGTTTTGATGTTTTAGTCCTACATTTTATTTGTTTTGCTTTTTAACCATTGGATTTAGTAAAGGGAAAAAGTTACCGGAAAATAAGGGAAAAGAAAGAAAGTTGTCTGTTTTCCATATTTTTATACAAGTTTACATATTGCTCATGCGTAATCAGCTTCGTGCCCGTGCCAAGTCTGTACATATTGCTCATGCGTAATCAGCTTCGTGCCCGTGCCAAGTCTGTACATATTGCTCATGCGTAATCAGCTTCGTGCCCGTGCCAAGTCTGTACAATTGTACAAGAAAAAAATATCAGGTTCAGTCCGTTACTTTTACAAGATTTTGAACTGTCTTCAGTTTTCAAGACACCACTTCCTTCAGCTTTTTTATTAGTAAAGGGTCAGAATAGCAAACCAGCATGGAGGCCTTGGTCTGTTTCCTTTTGTTATTTTGGGCTATTTTTCCCTTATGTTTTTGGGCGGTTCTTAATGGGTTTGGACTACAATTTGTTTCATGGGAAACTTCTGATATAGACAACTTAAAAAAAGAGATAATAACAAAAGCATAACAAAAAAAATTTATTTTATTTATTTTTGATGGAAAAGGTTTTTTTTTTAAATATGTTTGTATTTTTAATCAAAATATATAATACAAAAAAGTATAGGAAAAAACAATATTGTCATGACTTATAATTATTTTGTATGATTTAACATATTTTAAAAATATCAAAAACTTAATTTTTATATTTTGCACACATCTTGGATTTAATAACATGTTTATTAAATTCATGGAAACTTGACCTAAATTTTAAAAATACCAAAAAAAATAATTTTTTTTTATATTTTAATATTTGAATTTATAAACTTATACGTAAAATATATTTTCAATATTAAAAAAAGTAAACTAAGCCCATGAAAAATAATTATAACCCCATCTTTTTCTCTTTTCATTTACTTTTAATATCTAGAATTATAAACTTATATGTAAGAGTATTTCTAATATTAAAAGAAACAAAAATGCAAAAAAAATTGTTATAGTTTTAAAATGATTAGGCTAGACTCATAAAGTCATGATTCACTATACTAGGATTGATTTGTTTTAACCAATAAACAGATCAATGGATAGAAAAATACAACAGTGTCTTAAAAATAATCAGACAAACAAATAACATAGCTTATCTTAGATAGGGTGTACTAAGGGTGATATTGTTTTTTTTAATACATAACAAGTCCCCTTATCCAGACTTTAAAGACTAGTTATGGTTTCTAATAACTAAAATATTAGGTAAAGACTCCAAACATTGATAAATCATGAAAGGACAATAATTCTTTATTCTTTCCATAGCACCAAATCCTGATCTAGAAGGATGATCTTCACGACTTCGTACACGTGCGATGGAATGACAACTTCACTAGGGAGTTTTTTGTGGACTAAGCTTTGTTGTTTGTCTGTTTGTTGTGCTTTAATTTATTGGCTTGTTTTTTTTTTTTCAACATACATTTTTATATGCTTTAAATCTTTGTACATATTGCTCATGCATTTGTATAGTACATATAGAATGACACCTCATGCATCACATGCTTTAATTTTTTAGAGCCTAAGTTACATGAAAGATTATCGGTTTATCCTATAACGATTGGTCAAGATTCAAGTTCTTAAAACACCCAAATTATATTTGAGTGCCTGCTTGGTAATGGTGGGCATACATATCTTAATTATTTCTTACAACACCCTCATACTACCTTTACAAAAATCGTTACTGGACAGATCTGAGATCTTTTTTAGACTAGATAAAAAAACCTACCCACACTCACCTAATGATTAGACCATATCCTTAGGATGTATGTGTCATCTGTAAATTGCTTCAAGGAAAGCCTAACAAGTAGCATATTGAATTTCAGGACTTGTAGGTAGCGAATAGTTGACACATAGATTCTATAAGAGTCTGAATTATTACAAATCAACTGAGATGAATATGGATTCCCTCATCAATGTAATAATGACATCAGGTTCCTAAATTTATAAATGACGACCGTTGTCACCCCTAGATGGTGAACATGTATTCAATGTACTTTACCACAAACATCTCATATTTATTTTCTTTGCAAACTTGCATGATTTTTACTTGAAAGTCTAGAATATAGGTCCTCTTTTAGAGCGAACCTATAACAACAGATTCCAAAAGAAATTGATGAAAAACAAGGAATGAGCCTCCTAGGAAGATGAAGGTCAGAAAGAGATGGAAAGTGATTTCAACCTTAGTGGAAATTTTAATTGAATTCATGAATCCAAGATCTTCCCAGTTCAGGCTTGAGATTGATAATTAAACTTGACATAATGGATGATTTGCCCCAAAGCATTAAGACTATAATAACTACCCTCCCACAACATCCTCATCTGGAGACGAGCACAAGATGTATAAAACCACAACAAAGAATGATCAATTCTTTAAAGAGTGTAATTCAATCAAGAACCAAGCAAGAAAATCCTTATTTTCTATGCTACAATATACGACAACTTTATATAAATTAAATTTAAAAATTAAGTCTTACCAAAGAGCATTTATACTCTTAGATATAAACCCCTAAGATAACTTAATGGCCTTACTTGACTCAATTTAAAATTAAACCCAAAATAACCCAAAAACTAACTATTTAACTTGAAAATAATAAATAAATAAATATTCTGAAATTTTTATCCTATGGTGCCACTGCTCATACCTAAAAAAACAAGAGAAATAATTGTTTGGATGTAAAATCCCTCTATTATGCCACTTCTATTTGAAAAATAGAATAAGAAATTTTCTTATCCCAATAATCTTATTTTGCCGCCACCTTTAGTGTCCATGGTAGAGTAGGATTTTTTCCCCATTAAATATCCTTAATATATTAGACTCCTTGCTAGATTAGACTTTCTTTTCCCAAATAATTCATGATTTTCTTGTTGGATTAGGAAATACAAAATACTTGACAAAACAAGCTCAATGATGTAGAAATTAATCCCTTAGCTGAAACTTGTGGTCCTCAATCCCATCTTGAATATGAATCAAGTTTATTAAGGCTTGTTCTTCTTGGGTTGTTTTTTGTAGTCCATCTTAGCTCACGTGTCTTGCAAAAACCCATTAAAAACTTCCGTAAACTTATTTACTCTAGCTCTTGTGATTGCGCCTACTAGAAATACTAATGGATCCTTTGGTGTGGGTTAGATCACATCATCCCCTTTATCCTTAAGAGGTTTCAACCTCGAATCATCACCTGCATCAAACAAAGAGAGATCAGATACATTAAAAGTAGCACTAACTCTATACTTACCTGGAAAATTCACTTTATAAGCATTATCATTGATCTTCTCAATGATCTGAAAGGGACTATCTCCTTTTGGCACCAACTTAGATCTTTTTTTCTTAAGAAACCTCTTTTTTCGCATATACACCCAAACCCAATTTATTGGTTCAAATCTCACCAATCTCATTCATTTATTGGTTTTGTATATATATTGCTCATTCTTTTTCTCAATATGTTGTTATACCTTAGCATTCAAATCTTTCACCACATGTGATTTTCTATTACCATCAAGACAAACATTTTCATCAATATATAAATGAATCAAATCTAATAGTGCCAAAAGATTAAAACTACAAATAATCTTAAATGGTGAAAAATTAGTACTAGAATGCACACTACAATTATATGTAAATCCAATAAATGGTGGGAAATCTTCCTAATTCAAGTTCTTTTGGATAATAGATGTTAACAATTGAATTAAAGTCTTATTCACTACTTCAGTTTGTTTATCAGTATGTGGATAACAAGTAGTACAAAATAACAACTTAGTACCCATTTTCCCCGTGATACCTTTCAAAAGTAACTTAAAAATTTAACATCTTGATTTGACACAATGCTTTTAGAAACACCATGTAGAAAAAAAATATTTTTTATGTTTGTTACACCATCGTTTTATTACAAGATATAAAATGAGCCATCTTAGAAAACTTATCAACAACTACAAAAATTAAATCCCTACCTTTCTTTCACCTTGGCAACCCTAGACCAAATTCATAGAAATATAAACTCAAGGTTTCTTAGGTATGGGTAAAGATGAAAATTAGGTAATTAGAGCATTTTTTACATTAATTAATAGTTTTTACAAGCTTGAAAAAAGTCTAAAAAATCCTAAAAAATCCAAAAAAAGAAATAGGTTTTTCTAGTTTTTAATATCAATTAACCAAACCAAACTGAATAAAAAATTATCGGTTTGAACCCGTTTCAGTTCGGTTTCATTCCCGAATCAAAAAAATTTAATTTGATTATTTTTTTAAGTAAAAATCGAGTCGAACCAAAAAGTTCACCTTTAAAATTAGGCCTAGAGACAACTAATGATTTTAGAGTGAAGAGGATCTAGGCTAAATGGGTTTTAAAATTAAACCAGGTATAGGGCTTGAACTCGAGTTTACTATAAAGTAATTTTTTGGCCTGAACATTATTTTTTGCAATCTCATTATTAGATTATCTAACTAGTAACCTTCCTCTATTTGAACAATTTATTTTTAGATGGAATAATATTCAATTTTTTATTTTTTTATGACGGGTTATTAAGACAAAATGATAGAAATTAATTTTGATAATTACTATAATTAATTTTGTATTAGTTTTGGTTTTAGAAATCAGTATAAAAAGGAGGTTTAAAGGCTATGTTATATACACCAAGTAATGTATATTTTTATCTTCTTCTCATATGTTTTTCCAACTATTTTTGCTTAATTTTTCTTTAGTTATTCTAGAGTTTAAGTTTGAGTGATGAGATTCAATGAGCATTACCAAAGAATCTATTAGAGGTATCAATTATGCCTATTACAAGGTCTAAATCTAAAAATATCAAAGAGGAATTTAATGAGCTAATTTAAGATGTTTGGGTTATAAAGCTATGAAATATGCTAAATTAGATCATCATATAGGTGCTATATTTGAAATTACAAGTGAAAGTTTGTTGTGATTCAAGTTGGGCTAAAACCTATTTATTTCAAGCTTTCTATCCACACATGATAGGCTCAATAACTCATCCCAAATAGTGAAAGTTTGTTGTGATTCAAGTTGGGCTAAAAACTATTTATCTCAAGCTCTCTATCCACACATGATAGACTCAGTAACTCATCCCAAATAGAGAACGATATGTTTGAAGTCAGATTTGAAATATTCCACAAAATAAAAAAAAAAGATAGAAAATAAATGTTTTCCATATGATTTATGGATTCTTGTAAGGCAAGGATTTAATTACAAGTAGAATCTTTACTTTAGAAGGATTTCATACTTCCTAAGAAGATCGATTAGGCAACAATTTTTTTTTAAGGATTCCTTATGCAACAACAATCATTATTATTCAAAGACATTAGAGACCATTTTGGGCTTATTTTTTAATATGTAGTTTTACGCAAATAAGCATAACTTTTAATTCAATCGTTGGATCAAGTAAGATTTTGCCAGACATTTCTAAATGTTTTTTTATATAGTTAAAATTCAATAACAATCGGACATCAAGAAGGCTTTTCGATAAAACCCATAAGCTAATATGCATAAATTGCATTGTTTTCTAAGTGGTCTAGGATTGTTTTTCCTATTTTTAGAAATATTTTGTTATTTTTTCAATTCTATGTAAGATATTTTACCTAGTATAAACATGGTTATTTAGCTTGTATTTAGGTTTTTTTTTTTTAATTCTTGGATTATTTCAGAATAATATTTTGTGTGTGGCAAGGTTGCTCATACTCTTGGTTTTTTTTATTAAAATCTTCAGGATTTATCAAAGATTAATGATTTTTGTGGCGTTCTTCCTTATACTTCTAGTTTTTTATTCATTATAATCAAAGGGCTGAGGTTTTTTATCCAATAACTTTGATTCCTTAATTCATGTAATAATTGGATTAGGTTCTTTTCAATTTCATGTTAACTTTCTTAGGATTTCTATCTTGTTTATTTGTTCAAGGGTTTTTAGCCTCCATGTTCGCATCATTAAGTTTTTTCATATTAGTATGTTCTTCTAACTAATCAAGATAGTGTTGTTGAAATCCTATAAAGTTGATTGCATTCAATCTATTTGCATCAAGTGATTAACAATAAAACTTGAAAGATAAATGATATAATCCTTGATAGAAACATGATATGCATCCTTTATATAATCTAAGTACTTTAACAAGTGTACTTAATATTATGTTCATGCATGATCTATCTATAAAATTGTAGTTTTAATCTTTAAACTTATAAAGTTATTCTACGAATTTTCATGTATATGCTAAAATATATTTAGATAACTTTGTTAAATCACTTTATATTAAATTAATCTTTAAAAAATCCAATCAATTATTAGTAATTTATTTTTAAATTGTTGGTAATTTGCAAAGTATATAGAATCAAGGTTTTTTGGAATTTTTTCATGCAAGTTATATCTAGTAAAAATTAAATAAAAACAATACAATAATAATCATTCAAAAAGCTATACATAACTCGGATCAAAATAGTTTGTGTTAGTTAATCTGATTAGTTTTTATAGTTTGACACGACCAAAAGATTGATATCTTCTCCCAAGTGTAGGAGTGTCGAAGTAATAAATAACCCGACAAGACCAGTGTCGAACCACAGGGAGGTTAATTGTATAAACTACAAATAAAAAAATAGATAATAACATAAAATGAGTTGAAGAGAGCTTTGAGATGCGATATTGATATAAGAATTAAACAATGATAAAATAATTGTCAAGGTTAGAGGATCCACTAATGGTATTTCAAACAAGTATAGTATAAACTCTTTTTATTACTCAACTAAAAACCACACACAAAGGAGGTTCCAATCGGATTATAAATTGTTAACATGATTATATTAGTTATCTTATTCGAATAATGTTAATACTTGTAAATGTTGTCAGGTATTCATGATTATAACTTATGTTAACAAAAAATCAAGTTCCTTTCATAGCACAGGTGTCGGTTATACCATACAGTTGGGCTATGAAAGTGCAAAGTATTTGTTGTACCAAGGGTTATACAATATAAATCTAGATTAACCATTTAACAAGCAAAATATTAAAAGTGAACAAGATAACAAATACAAAACATGTTAGTATCAAACATTAAAGTCCATGTTGAGTTTATACTATACTTATTCTTACACCATTAGTGTAACCTTTTCACATTGACATAATAAATTTAGCTAAACATAATGAAAGAGAGAAATATAAATAAACAAGATAAGAACATTAATAAGATATAAGTTAACTAAGTAAATGAAAGGAAATGAAAAGGCATAAACAAGAGATTAATATAAACAAAACTTAAGCATTACAAAAATATAAAGAGAGAGCAAGAACATGATCTTGATCTGAAAACCAAGATGCCTAAATGCATGGCAAATGCCTCCTTTTATAGGCTAAAATTTAGAACTATTGATTTGATGACTAATTGTTGAGTGGATGGCCACATCTTGACTTGGTGACAATCTTTATCTTCTTATCCGAACAAAACGCCATTGCTAATGTTAGAATTTGAACAGATTATCATATGAAATCTAGCAAATTATATCAGCTTTCCAATCAAAAAAGAATCGGTGCATTTGGACTTCTAGAACTCGAGATATGGGCTGAACACTGAACAATGTCTAAGTTGCAGGACAGATTTCAACTTCTCTGTTGTTGCTAAGATTTGGACTTCCAAACAGTAGAATTGAGTCCTAGACTCCACATGAATATTTTAAGCCTATGTCTTAGCTTTCTAGCCATATAAACCAAATTGAAATCCAAGATCAACAGCTTCAGATATAACCCAATGACTGAACAGTGTTCCAGTTTAGACTGAACCAGCATCTCTTTTCTAAGCTTAGCCCTCGTTTTGTCTTCTCAATTTTAGTAGTTGAACTGATCAATCAACCCTTTGATTTATGTGATAGGCTTACATTTAAGATGAACATTTACCATAAATTAAAGGTATCTTATATTATTAGACATGTTATTATAAAACATGCTCTAGTTAAGGAGTTATTGATACTTCAAGTGCAAAATGATATAAAACCTTGATAAAAAACCCTTTTAAGTACTAATCACAATTCATATATGTGTGTTAATCTCGATAAGGAACATTCTTTTTTCTTAAAATTTTTTGGACAACTTTAGCTTAATACTATGTATCACACATTAATTATGTACGTAAATTGAAAATTGGATTGTTAATTTGTTGGAGTTTCAGTAACAAATAACTAACTAATAGCATATTTTGTAAAAGAAATGAAGTTGTGAGAGTATTTTATGTAAATAAAATAACATGAAAATTTTATTTAAGATTTGACCGGATTATATATTAATGTTGATAATTGTAATATAATATCTAGCTCAATTTAGTTGTAATCGAGCCATGTGATACTTGACATTTACTCCCACATTACCAAAATATGGAGATTTATCTACGCAAAAAGATGTAAATCAGGCTACAGATCGGCTAGCTAGAGCTAGTAGACTCTTTGTCCAATTAACCCCCAAAGGGCTTAATAGCATTTTTGTTTGTGATTAACTAGTTCAACGATCGTGGTCCAATTAAAAAACACCAATGCTCATATTGATTTAAATTGGGTTTGTGATGGGCATAGTTGAAATTTACATTACCCAATAGTTTGAGCCAAAACTTCAACAAGGCTTTTTAGCCTCTTCGTATTAGGTTGCAATGCTATTTCTTTTATGAATTCAAATTCCTTTTTTTTAAAAAAAAAACTACATTATATTTGTGCCTAGTCACATATCCACATTTGCAAATGTACTGCAGGGTAGAGCACCATTGATTTTAAAGTTATTAAAATCGGGCCTATGCTTGAGTAATGAGTTGGATGATTAACTCATGTTTATTTATAACAATGTTATTTTAGTTTTTTTTTTTAAATTCAAAATGATGTCTTTTTGTAAAATAGTCAAATAGAATTTTGATCGGGTCCCGAGACAACTTTAGGTTGATTTTTTTACACTTGACTTAGGTCAATGGACTAGGGTCAGTTAGGCCCAGGTTTCCCTGTCAGGCTAAGTCGAGTTTAATAATTATAGTTGGTTTTCTTTAACTAATTAATTATGGCACCATAATAATGATATCAAAAGACATGGTGGTCATTTTTCATTTAGCTGGTTATATTGGGTTACACGATATTTAAATTAAAAACCTGTCTAGTTATTGATAAGAAATAAAATTTAGGATCAATTATAGAAATCATTGAATTAGACTTATGAAGTATATAGAGTCTAACAAGACTACCCCTAGACCGACTGCATATTCTCTTGAACTAAAATTCAATCCCCTATTAAGGGGCTAACCACACGTCATTTTAGACTAACCATGTATCACTCTTGGGGATTACCTATAAGTGCCTCGATCTTATATCGACCAAACATGTCTTGAACGCATGTGTTTTGAGAGATTTTATCTCCACAATGATGAACCTGATTAGTTATAATGTACTTATAAACTTAAGAGAGCATATATAGAATGTGCGTAGCATTCTAGAGTTGATCGTGCAAGATACACACTTTATGTGTAATATTGTTCCTACCATGGTCCGAGGGTTAGTCTAGATATGATATCATAACTTCAATCCGGGATCAATTCTTGGTTTCAATAATCTTTATGTAAAACTTATAACTTAATTTAGCATAAGTATCTTGACCAAGAATACCTTAATTTAGTTTTTGTCATCATTCATATAGAGAGTAAGGAAATTGGGGTCTACCAAAAGAGATTCAATAAAGAGATGTTGAAGGTAAAGGACTTTCTAGAACTATTTTCCACTAAAGCTTTGATAAATAGGATCCATAGCCTAACTTTATGGAGAG
>Ga0325410_1001086_pt1 | contig 29724 bp, 30 predicted proteins | sample PopdelMetagenome_16_FD_206182 | JGI IMG/M metagenome (GOLD analysis project Ga0325410, IMG submission 206182) | Populus deltoides microbial communities from Bellville, Georgia, United States - Xylem-PdIQD-R3 | ecosystem: Host-associated > Plants > Phyllosphere > Stem > Wood/Secondary xylem...
AACTTATAGTGAAACATATCTATTATCGTGTTACTACACGAAAACACCTAGATGAGTTAGAAAGTTATACAGATAGTCTAGACTTTCAAGGCATTAAATCTTTTACTATTTGAATAAAACTTCGTGTTTTCTCTCTTCAAACTCTGTTTTACAGACACACATGTTGTTGACATGTCTGTATATGTTTTACGTACATGGTACACGCGTATGTTAGCCTAGATCATCGGAGTGGTTTTGTCGAGGCCCTTCTTTGCAGCACTAGCCACCACCATCATTTTCTAACCCTTTAAAAAAATTAAAATACAAGACATGGTAGATCTACATATCTAAAATATGAAGTTTCGCGGGCTACAGATTTCTCTTACCACGTTACGAGTGTAGTCTCTTGCCATCACAAAAATTAAATTACTGAAAACGCGCGTTGAATACACAGAAATGATCAATTAATTGATTAGTCGAGCTGGAGGTATGAATTCATGTTTCATTTCCTCAACTTGTGTTAGTTGGATCAATAAAAAACACAGCACGAAAATCAATTGTGTCAAAGCCTTTTTTGGGATCGAGAGTTGTTTTTACCATGCAAAAATTATCCATGCCATGCTTCCGGATCAAAGATTCTTGGTGGATCATGTCAACAATGGCCTCGATTTTGCTATAAACCCTCGGCAATTGCATGCACATCCTCAGTTTTGCAATCACGTTTGAAAAACTTGGCGGGGTATTGAAATTAAGCGTATGCAAGATATATTTGTAAAAATATTTTTTAATATATATATATAATCATGAGTGTTCGGGTCAGCTTGCGCACACCTTGATTAATCCTCTGAGATCTTAAAATTAATAATCATGTAAGACTCTAGTATTACTGAGATTTATGGTACTTAAACCGGTAATTTTTGAAGAACAAATTTATTGTCTGACTAATTAAATTATACTTTTTATAATTAAAAAATATTATTTTTAATTTACCCTAGGCAATTGCATACACATCCTTCTTGGTTTGGTTAAAAGGATAAAGATTTGATTATGTTTGGGATTTTTGGGTTGCATTTTTTTTTTAGTTTTTGCTGTTATTGGTGAGTATCCACTCCTTCTTCACATATCATCATTCAGTCAATTAAAATTATATATTTATAAATAATATGAATATCTAACCTTTACTTATAAAATTTTGAAGTTGACAGATAATGAATTTATTTTTTATATTATTAAATTTAAAATAATTGAAAGGTTAAAAAATATTTCACACAATATTTTTTAAAATATAGATAAATAATCAGGGTTTTTAAGAGTATAGTTAAGATTATGATTTAAAATGTTTTTTTTATTTAAAAATATATTAAAATAATATTATTTTATTTTTAAAAATTATTTTTATATCAGTGCATCAAAATAGTATGAATATATATATATATATATATATAATAGTTTAAAAAAATAAATTTCTTTTAAAAAACTACATTCTCAGACACTACCAAAAAAAAATTAAGTATAAAGAATGATTCAATAATTTATCAACTACATGTAAAAAATAAAAACGAATAACGACAGTATAATCAATCAATTTGATTAATTTAAATCTTATTTGCTGAATTGTTCACACAGACATAATTACACGTACCATGAATACACGAAATGATTAATATTTACTTGAACAGTTTTTACTATTAGCGGCAACACCACCCATTTATATTTAAAAATCTTGGCGGGCTACGTAATTAAGTGGAAGAAGTTCCCGCCAATTCGCCCAGTTTCATGTTCCATTTGAGCCTTCTGAACTCTGAAGTGAAGTCAAGGAAAAAAAACACCAGTGCTTGGACCTTGATTTCATGTCCCAGTTAACTAAATCAGGCGCATCTCCGAGTCAACTCGTTGTCGCCACGAGTGGATTACAAGATTCCCGCTTTGTTAAATTTTTAAATGATGTAAATATTTAGCGGACGGTAAGCTTAAGCATTTTCGTTGTCGAGAGGGTGTATTTGTCTATAGGTAGGCACATGTGGCGTTTGCTATCCAACACGCCGTGATCCAATTAATGGGCCCCGCTCACATGGTCAACAGCCGCCTTCTTGGAACGTGAAGATCACTTTAGGGGGTGCTTGAACTTGTTTCGTATTTAATGTTTTTAGATTTTTTTTTTTATGATAATCTTGTTAAAAAAAATATAAAAAATTATCTGAATATATTTGTAAATATTCCATTCGCTTATATGTTACTTTTAAGAAAATAAAAATCGGAGCAAGAAAATCTTAATACTAAAATATTTGTAATATTTTGTTTTTAAAAAAATTAACAGAATTGTGTTGTCTTATATTTAAATATTAATTAATATATTTTTGTAATATTTACCTTGTAACATGTTGATTTATGACTTGTATCAAGATTTATATATAATAAAAGGTTATAGTGTATATATTTTTTATAAATACATCACTTTGAAAAATAATTTATTTAAGATCAATTTATAAAAAACTTAATCTCAGTGTGCAAAAATTGACTTGGTTATATTTTTAATGATAGACATAAATAAAACCTTAGTTAGATGAAATCAATTACAAGTAAGCCTATATTATAATATGAACTGTTTGGGAAAAATAAAAAATAAAAAAAACCCTATGCAATTATTTATTTATAGTTTTTTATTAAGAACAAAAAAGAGCTGTGCTTTCAGTTAACAAATCCATCAACCCATCACGTTTTTGTTTTTATTTTTATTTTTTAGACTAACATAGATATCTGGTTTAATTTGCATGTATCTCGATTAATCTCACGGGCTCTAAAATTTATAATTATATAAGTCTCTAGTAACCCTAAAATTTATAAGACTCGAACTAAATAGTATACCCAGAACCTGACTAATTGAGTTGCATTTCTCAGGTTAGCCCATCACATTTTGATAAATAAAAAATGACATGATTACTTGTTTTATATACTCTCTTCTTGTTTTTATTATTATTTTTTACTATGTTTACCTGTCTCATTTTATTTAGTTATTTTTAAACTTAAATTTTTATAAATATTAATTTTTTTTTATCATCTCATTCGATAGATTTTTAATTTAAGAATTTACAAAACATTTTAAAACATGCATCAAAATAATTCATTATTACTAGATTTAATGATTTTTAAAAACCATTCAAGTTCTATAGCATGTAATATATGTAATTTTATATAAATTATTTTTCTTAAAAAATGATAAAATTTCCGGTTAGGAATATGTTTTATATTGTGATAGTGATTTTGTTTTTAAAATATTTTTCACTTAAAAATATATTTAAATATTTTTTTTTTACATTTATTTTTGTCACTAACATGCTAAAATGATCTAAAACCAATTTTTTTTAAAAATAATTTTATAGAAAGACGTGGCTATCTACCTTCTCAAACACGTTATAAATTCTCCAATTTCTTTATAAAAATAATAAAATAAGAAATCATTGACTACCATTTAATTAATCATTTAAAATAAATAATTAATCTAACAACCTTTAACGCCCTACTATCTTAATTGATAAAATAGAAATATTAAAAAACATGTTTCTTTGGTATATAAAGAGTGTTTGAAAATATAATAGCGGTTATTTTTTAAAGTATTTTTATTTTGAAATATATTAAAATAATATATATTTTTTATTTTTTAAAAATTATTTTTGATATCAATATATCAAAATGGTACAAAAACATAAAAAAATTAATTTAAAATAAAAAAATAAAAATTTTTAATTTTTTTTAAAACAATTTTAAAACACAAAAACATACTGCCCATAAGTTTTTATTCAACTTTTAGAAATTACCATGGTATCATTAAAAAAAAGTCAAATTATAAAATGCAATCAGAAAAACAAGAGCGAGGGTGTACACTCTTGTCGTAAGGCTGCCTCCATTATACCAATCCTTTTTCCCCAAATTCTCTAATTTACAAAAAGGAAAAAATAAAATCCACGTCAACACGTAAATAAGAAAAGAAAAACCCGAGTGCAAAACAACTCAAATGAGTCAAACTCGGATCCGAGTCACACACGTTCTCGACATAGGTATTTTTTTATCACTATTTCATAGCAGAGAGATGCCGTTCTTCTCTCTTATCAAGGCACCTTTCTCTCTAAACAATCCTCAAAATCTTCTTCAATGGCGACCGCTAAAACCTAACAAAGATAACCTGGCTTTCTCCGTAAACTTAAAATCACAGCAATAAATTTATATTCTGATAATCGAGTTCTGCTTTTTTTTTTTTGTCGAATTATTGATTTTTTTCCTCTTTTTTTAGAGACCTGGATGAGTTTTTGATCCACGAGGAGATACAACCGAGTGTGCTATTGAATGTTTGTTTTTATTTGAGTGGAAAATTAGCGATTTAGTGACATGTTGCACTGGATTTTTAAGGATTTAGGGTCTGGTTAGATTCGATTGTGATTTTATAATGGAGTTTACGGAGGTTAAAAAAAGAGGTAGAGGTAGACCGAAAAAGCGGAAGCTAAACGAGGAGGAGAGTGAAGATAAGAAATTAGTAGCTAGTGCTTTGAAAAAGCAAGCTTTGGGTTTTAGATGGAAGCCATTAGTGGGTAGGTATGTGTTGAAAGAATTTGGGAGTGGGATTTTTTTGGGGAAGATAGTGTATTATGATACTGGGCTGTATAGGGTGGATTATGAAGATGGGGGCTGCGAGGATTTGAAGAGTGGTGAGTTTCGTAAGATAATATTAGGGGATGGTGATTTCGATGATGAACTGGTTCTTAGAAGGGAAAAGTTAGATGAATTTGTTTTGCAAAAGAGTGAGAAGAGGAAGGTGGAAGCCGAGAAGGAAGTGGTGGATTCAAAAAACGAGTTGGGTGGTGGGTTGACAGTTGAGAATGAAGGGGTGCATGACGAGGATTATGCGGATTCCTCGAGTGATTCATGTGAGCATGTGCGTGTTGGGGGTTTGGGAATGGAAGTGGAGACTCCAGTTGCTCCTCCACCGCAATTGCCTTCATCATCAGGGAGTATTCGTGTGCCGGACGAGTATGTCTCACATCTCTTTTCCGTATATACATTTTTGAGGTCATTTAATATCCGTCTTTTCTTGAGCCCTTTTACATTGGATGATTTGGTGGGGGCGATTAATTGCTCAATCCAGAACACTTTGTTGGATGCCATTCATTTTGCTTTGATGCGAGCATTGAGACGTCGTCTTGAAGCACTCTCTTCAGACGGTTCTGAGCTTGCATCAAAATGCTTGAGGTATATATAAAAGTGTTGCTACTTAATTTGCCTCTTCAATGACCGAAACTTTTATGACAATTTTGTAACATTTACTTGATTTCATAGTTTTTGTGAAAATGATACAGTGTGGATTTTAACTACTTGGGGGTGTGGGGTGACAATATAATAAATTCGATACTCTATCTGTCATTAAAAGATGTTCTGATGAGATATTGTTCTTGCATGTGTGTACAAATTCTGCATGTATACTTAATTCCCCTTCCTGTTTTTTTGTTGTATATTCCTGAACTTAGACGTGGGTGGTATATGCATGTGTTTGTATGTGATGTTGTGTTTGATTTTTTATCCAATTTCTGCCAATTAATCTATGGAATTGTGTTCCACTCCTTCTGTGGCAGGAGCGTGGATTGGCGCTTGCTTGATTCACTCACTTGGCCTGTTCATTTGGTCCATTATTTTACAATAATGGGATATGCGAATGGAGCCGAGTGGAAAGGACTTTATGATCATCTTTGGAAGAGGGAGTATTATTCCTTGCCAGTGGGTAGGAAGTTGATGATTCTGCAGATCCTATGCGATGATGCCTTGGATTCTGTGGAGCTAAGAGCAGAAGTTGATATCTGTGAAGAGTCAGAAGTTGGCCTAGATCCTGATGTTGTTACAGCCATTCTTCCTGATAATGGACCAACAAGGGTTCATCCTAGATGTTCCAAGACTTCAGCTTGCAAGGACAGGGAGACCATGGATATCATTGCAGGAAGCCAGGGAAGCAAGCCTTTCAGTAATTCAAAGCATTTGGGCTCCAAAGGTACTGAAAGGGATGGGAATGCATCTGATGCTGACGTAGATGGAAATGGGGATGAATGCCGTCTTTGTGGCATGGATGGAATCTTGCTTTGTTGTGATGGATGCCCATCATCATATCATTCAAGATGCATAGGTGTCGTCAAAATGTATATACCTAAAGGCCCATGGTATTGTCCAGAGTGCACCATCAACAAGTTGGGACCTACTATTTCAATGAGAACATCACATAGAGGAGCAGAAGTATTCGGAATTGATTTGTATGAGCAAGTCTTCATGGGTACTTGCAACCACTTACTGGTGTATGTTTTAGCCTTCCTTTTTTTCCCCATTTTTTTAATATTATTTAAATGCATTATGACCTACTAAGCTTCATATTATTTGCAAAACAAGTGGCATTAAAACAGCCAAAGCAGTTCTTAGGTTGTCTTTAGGACCGTGAGCATCTTGTCTTTTGCAATGCTTCTTAGTCTATTGATTTCCTGTTCATGTTTTCCCTCCTTTTGAAGTGTTTTTCTTTCCAGGCTGAAAGCTTCTACTGGTGGAGAACCATGTTTCAGATACTACAATCTGATGGAAATCCCAAAGGTTCTGCAAACACTTTCTGAATCCATGCAACATAGATTATTATACTTAGAGATTTGCAAGGCAATTGTACAGCATTGGAACATACCACAAAGTGCATCCTCACTTTTGGAAAAGATGGAAAGAGGCTTCGATATAGCATCTGTGAAGGAAGATGCAATATTTTCTACTATATCTCTTCCTTTTTGTGAGGAAAGCCATGAAGTTCCAGAGAATGTTATGGCTGAGAATGCAGTTACTTTAAATGGAAGCAATACAGATATTGTAGCAGTTTCATGTCTTGATACCTCGCTTGATGCATCGTTTCAAGTTGGTCCTCAGTACATTGTGAGCGACGGTGAAATGTCGAGAACAGGAAATTGCCATCTTATGAGCATGAAGCCGCTTGAGCAGATTAAACTGGAGTCTACTGAATCGGTTAACCAGCTTGCTGATCCATCTGGTGTAACCCAGCAAAGCCGGGTTGACAGGTCAAGTGCAAAAGAACTTACCACATGCACATCAGCAAACAGTGTAGGCAGTCGTATTGAGAATGAAATTGGAAATTGTTTACCAGCTTTTGTGTTTTCCCAAAGCAAGGAAGGCAATCATCCAGGCTTTGAAATGGTTGAGAGAAATTCAACAAATAGTTGTTCTTACATGGGTACTTTTTTCAAACCTCATGCCTACATAAATCACTATATGCACGGGGATTTTGCTGCCTCTGCTGCTGCTAATCTCAGTGTTCTTTCATCTGAGGAAAGTCACTCAGAGACTCAGAAATCAGGCAATGGCAGGAAAGCTATTTCTGACATTTTATTGCAAGTAAAAGCTTTTTCAACAGCAGCCTCCCGTTTTTTCTGGCCAAGTTCTGAAAGAAAGCTTGTGGAGGTGCCAAGAGAGAGGTGTGGTTGGTGTCATTCTTGCAAGCAGCCCTCCAGCAACAGAAGGGGATGCGTGTTAAATTCTGCTGCCTTGACTGCTACTAAAGGTGTCTCGAAGATAATCAGTAGACTTCGCCCAGTTATGAATGGAGAGGGAAGTCTTTCTAGCATATCAATGTACATTTTATGCATGGGGGAGATGTTATGTGGTCTTACAGTCGGCCCCTTTCTGAGTGCAATTCACCGAAAACAGTGGTGTAAACAAGTAGAAGATGCTTCAAGTTATAGTGCAATAAAACAGCCCTTGCTTGAAGTAAGTTTATTTGATTTCATGTGTGCTTATTAAGTTGGTCCATTTTTTCAGCCTAGTTAACCATGTAGGCTGTTGGTCATTTCTTGAGTCCCCCTATTTGTGTGTTAAATGTCTTTGTTATTTATCATAATGTATGTCAGACTCTTGGCTTGGTTGATGTGACCTCTTCAAGTTTATTTGCAGCTTGAGGAAAATATCCGCCTTATTGCTCTTTCTGGGGATTGGGTCAAGGCAATGGACGATTGGTTGGTTGAATCTTCTGTGACCCAAAGTTCTGCAAGTATTATTGGAACCACACAAAGACGAGGAGTGAATGGGAAACGACATAGAAAACATTCTGGTGTGATTGACGTTGCAGCTGATGGTTGCCATGACAAAAGTTTTGTCTGGTGGCGAGGGGGAACTCTATTAAAGCTTGTATCCAACAAAGCAATTTTGCCTCAGTCAATGGTTAAAAGGGCAGCTAGGCAAGGTATATATTTTAAACCTTTGCTGCCCCTTTGTTCTAAAATTAATTAAACCATACCTTTTGCTTTGTTTGCGTATTTTGTATTATTGAAAGTTCTAATGATATCCTAGCTGCATTTAGTAATTGTTATAAACGGAGGTAATATGAAAATTGCAATTTTTGTTTGTGTCATAGGTGGTTCTAGAAAGATTTCTGGTATCCATTACACTGATGATTTGGAGATTCTGAATAGAAGCAGACAGTTGATTTGGAGAGCCGCAGTCGAAACGAGTAAGAATGCATCACAGCTTGCACTTCAGGTTTGATATCATATTCTGTTTCTTGCTTCCTCCTCTTTTGTGTGGCATATTCTGTCTAACAGCAATTTGTCTATAATAGTTTCTAGTTGTCCAATTTGTGAAAATGGTATTGGAATTTTCATCAGGTTAGATACCTAGACTATCATGTGAGATGGAGTGATCTTGTTCGACCTGAGCAGAACCTCCAGGATGGAAAAGGTTCAGAGACTGAGGCATCGTTTTTTAGAAATGCAGTCATATGTGATAAGAAATTTGAAGAAAAGACGATTAGGTATGGAATTGCTTTTGGGAACCAAAAGCATCTTCCTTCCCGCATCATGAAGAATATAATTGAAATTGAGAAAACTGAAGATGGAAAGGATAAGTACTGGTTTTCTGAATTGCACGTTCCTTTATATTTAATCAAAGAGTTTGAAGAAAGCGTCGATGTCATTCCACCATCATCTAATAAGCCTTCAAATGAGTTATCTGTGTTGCAAAGAAGACAGTTGAGAGCTTCCCGCAGGGATATGTTTTCTTATCTTGCCTTTAAGAGAGATAAGTTGGACAAGTGCTCTTGTGCTTCATGTCAATGTGATGTTTTGATTAGGTAATATTCTATGCTTATTCTGTTTTTGTTTCTAAATTCACTGCAACTGTCATCCTGGGAAAGAAAAAAAATTCACTGCAACTTGCCCTGACCTTGTTATTCTCTGTCGGTGTGATTTTCAGGAATACGGTCACATGCAGTTCTTGCCAAGGTATGCTTATGACTAAGTTGGCATTCTTAAATATATTGCAAAGTGCTCTATTTTGATTCTGAACTTTGAAAAATGTGTTCTAAACTTGTGTTAATCTGCGCCTCTATTTGTAGAAAAAGCAAGCCTGTATTTTTTCAGGTGATCATCGGATTTTGCCGCTGCGCTAAAATATTTACCTGTATCTTACATTGTAACTGCTTAAGTCCCCCTTGAAATTATCCCATGCACCCTTTCATTTGAATTTAGAAAAGACTATCCCTCATGGTAAAGTCCCAAGAGAAAAATTGTATGAGGACCCAGTGGAAAATTGGGATGGAGAACTTTGAACAGTGCTAAAGTTCAGCTCAAACATCCCTTGCTTTCGGGAAAAAAACACAATGTTGTGGGGTTGTTTTTGAACTGTTAAAACTGGCTACTTCTTTGCTTCATATGAGGGTGTGCTAAATGCCTGCGTTCAAATGTACAATGACACTTAAGGTTTACCAGCCTTACCGCAATTTTTTGTTAATGTTTAAAGTGCTTAGAGTGTGTAATTATAGTTATAGCTAACCACCATCAAGTTTTAAGAAACTTCTTGAGAATTTTAGGCTTTGAATTATAAATGCTACCATAAGAAGGTAAGCCAATGTTGTTTCAATATCTTACAGCCTTTATTCATAGCAGATTTACAGACAGACTGCAGGATGACTTGGAAGTTGCAAAAGAGGATGATGTTCATGATTATAATATTTGTTTTCAATGCTTTACATAGGAGCTAAGTACCATAGAATACAGCAATATTCTTTGATTCTTGAACTTGCATGAGGGTGGAAATAAGGTTTCTGTGCTTCGTTTGTTTAGGATGGAAAAGATAATATTAGGAATGAATACAATAATACGGGGATGTAACAACTCCAAATTGAAAAACAAAACATGAACAGATTTTATTTTATTTTATTTTCTTGGATGGTTTACAGACTGACAAGTATGCTGTGTTCTTGGGAAGTTTAAGCTGCCTTTTAGATCTGCTCTTATGTTTTTCCTTGGTTATATAAGCGGATGGGAGTGTTTGATTGTTTGCACTAATGGTTCCATTTTTGTTTTATATTGTGGTTAGGTTATTGTCACCAGGACTGTACTGTAAGTTCAAGAATTTATACAAATAAGGAAGCTCAGTTTTCAGTCACCTGCAAGCGATGCTACAGTGCCAGAGCTGTTATTTTTAGGGAAAAAAGTAACAAATCTCTAACCAGTCCATTTCCCTTGCAAGAACGTCATACTGCAGTGACAGTTACAAAAGACATAGGGATTAAAATTCATAATCAACCATTAGTGTCTGTCAGAACCCAGGAGAGTTGTTCTGAAGTGAAACAAAATACTTCTGCTTCTAGTAAGGCAACAAAACCCAAAAGTAGAACCCAGGATAGTTGTTCTGAAGTGGAACAAGCTACTTCCTCTTCTGGTAAGGCAACAAAAACTGAGAGTAGATCACGTAATTGGGGTGTCATATGGAGGAAGAAGAACAATGAAGATACAGGAATTGATTTCAGGCATAAAAGCATTCTATTAAGGCGTAGTCCAAATGGAAACTGGTTAATGCCGGTGTGTAATCTGTGCAGAGAGGATTATAATTGTGATCTGATGTATATCCATTGCAAAAATTGTTCAAGTAAGCCTTCTGCACATCATAGGTGCCATTCCTCTTTTAAGTAGAAAAGTATGGTTGTTTTTTGTTTTATGAAACATGTTCCTTTTGTCTTCTGCAGATTGGTTTCATGCGGAAGCTGTAGAAGTTGAAGAGTCGAAACTTGCTGATGTTATAGGCTTCAAGTGTTGTAGGTGTCGTAGGATAAAATCACCAAATTGTCCTTACAGGGTTGATCATGGACATGAGAAGCTAGAGGTTATGAAGCCACAAAGGAGAGCATCGGAGCAAGGAATAGGAGCTGACTCTGGAACTATTGTTGAATCCAGAGGCTTTGAGCCAACTACTCCAATGTTACCTGTTGAGAACGTGTTTGTACAGGATGATGATCCTCTTCTTGTCTCTCTTTCAAGAGTTTACCAAATTACAGAGCAGAATCCTGGAGTGGATTTGGAATGTAACATTGCTGGACATGGGCAGCAAAAGCTTCCAGTCAGAAGACAAGGAAAGCGCCAAGGAGATGCTGAAGATATTTCTGGGACTAATATATACCATGCCGATTCATCTATGTTTCTTGAAACAAACAGTGCCATTAACTGTGAAGGGGAGATATCTTGTGCAGAATGGGATGTTTCTGGTAATGGCCTTGAAGGTGAGATGATGTTTGATTGTGAAGATGTAAACTACAAGGATACGGAGTTTGAACCACAAACATATTTCTTTTTAACGGAGTTGCTGGCATCTGATGATGGTGGCAAGTTGGATGGATTTGATGCCTCTGGGAATGGTTTGGGAAATTGTGAAAATCAGTTTCATGCAGTTTCAGCACACGAGTTCCCAAAGCAACATACAATGGGCACATCTTGTGACGCGTCTCTGCAATCTGCTCCTACCACAATGCCTTGTAAGATGTGTTCTGACTTGGTACCATCTCCTGATCTTTCTTGTGATATCTGTGGCTTAGTGTTGCACCGCCATTGTTCTCCTTGGGTTGAGTCTTCACCTGTAGAGGGCAGCTGGAGGTGTGGCAATTGCCGAGAGTGGCGGTAGCTGGCTTTTGTCCTACAAATTTTTGTTTTATTTTGTTGTCATGCGGGGATTCTTCAGAGTTCTGATGGACGGGGCTGTAAATTGAACAGCAGTTGAAAAATCTCTTGTGAAGCAGACCTGCGCCGAGGTTGTGCCTTGTGAAGTAAAGATGATAACGAACCAGTTCATGCTTCATCATTGTCAAAGCTGGAGAACGTTTTGTAAAGTGCCATGGTGATATCTCTTTCTAGCTCGGATGTTTTGGTACTTGGTACAACATGATGCTTCATCGCAAGTTCCCTCCCACTTAATCATTCAGGTTCGAAGTTTAGATTATTTTTTTCAAGAATAACTGGGATAATTTGCCGAGGTAGTCCTCGATTTGGCACTCTTAAAATCTTGTGGAGTGAATTACTTCACAAGCTTAAAATATATTCCCTGATAGGAAGAGATAAGCAACTCTTTTTTCTTATGCTTATCTGATTGCATTGCATGTATAAATCGAAGTTAAATCACAAGTTTCTTGAGATAGGTTGAAATTGATATTTTTAGAATGCCAGTCTCTATGTATTTCCTTCTCGAAGATTGATCAAGAACCGGCATTTTAGCTTTCTGTAGAATTGAAAATTTTCATCCCTACCTCAAATCTTGGATCTTAAAACATCTTTTCTATTAGGGTTTTGATCAGGTACAATACAATATCTGGTGGATTCTTTAAAATTGCTTTCCATCAGCAGTTCATTATCCGTTAAAAAGCCGTACGTTTAGATGATAATTCGGTAGTTAAGGCATCGATGGTTTTGTTTTAAAAAATAGCAACAGTATTATTAACCAGCTATGATACCTCAGTAACCATGGTGGTGTCCAAAACCCTAATTTCACAGGGATTTTTCAGTTGACATTCCAAGGGGCGACAAGTTGACTAGCAAACTTGTTTATCAGTTAAAGGGTAAATAGCGTTATGTTTCTAAAACAAACCAAAATGTTTCAACCAAACAAGCAAAATATTTGACAACAAAAGTGCAGGAGACAGGCTCACTGGGATTTTATACACGCATGCTTCTTTTATTACTTGCTCTCTAAGCATGCTCCCAGTTACCTGAGTAAAGGGTATTCCCATGTTTTTCTAAGGAGGAGGGTATATTCCTATACCAGAAAGGAATTTGTGTTAAAAGAAAAATCACAAATCGGAAATTACCTTCATAGCTAGGGATTAATTCAAGTATCTTCTTGGAGCAGTACAATATGTCAGTTTAATGTGTCACATCTCTCCTTGCTTGTTATTCTTAAGAGAAAATGTTGGCTTTCGGTTGATTACTTTGCCTTGAATGATTAACAATACAGCAACCCAATGTTTCAGAACTAAAGCAGACCGGCTGGTTCAGTGATGACCTGGCCACTAAGCCGGCTGGTTTTTTCAATTAGATCGTTTGAGTGATTGAACTGGTTTTTCAACTGGGTTGAGTCATCGGTTTATAAGTGATGTCATCCACGAGTGACAAGTCGTTACTACCATTATTGACAGATCATCAAACATGAGCATAATAGTTATTATAAACTAATTCCCCCACCTCTCTCGTTGCTCATTATTCAGGAGGAGAAATATTGGCTTTCAATTGAGTATTGTGCCTTGGATAATTGAACGAGAAACCAACTTTTCTGGCTGATTCCTAAAGAAAGAGTCCTGTGTTGCTTCCAGTCGAGCACTGGCAACCATTTTCTCAAAATTTGAAGATCCTATATATTAGATTTTAATTATGTTAAAGAATTGAAAATTAGACCTTCGCCCTATTATGTGTTTGAGTCTGGCAAATTTTGGATTTTGTATTACCATGGCAAGATCAACTATCGATCTGGTTACAATGGCTGCCATGGATGATGAATGGGATATGCAGAGTGAGCAGATTTCTAATTGTTATACAGGAGTAAAAAGGATGTGGTGAAATTGGGGTTCATTTTCTTCAATTCATTCAAGATTTCAAGTACAATTAAGGCTTAATAAATTAATGCTCGTAAGAACATGAAAATTTATTAATTAGGATGTTATTTAATTGATAAATTAATAATAAAAAAAATAATTTATCCAGGTATTCTTTATATTTTTCTAAAACATTGAACTTAATACATGTATACATTGTGTTTGTACTGATATTATCTAATTAGAAATTATAATTATTCTATATATATATATATATATTTTTTTTTTTTCTTTTCAAAACTTCAAATATAAATTCATCCCATGTCAGAATAAAAAATACATCATTTTATTGAGTTATTAATTTATAGAATTTTAATTTACCGAGGTTATACAGTATTTAAGTTAAATACTTAAGTCAAACAGTAATTATAGCAAACCGGAGTACAAATTTGAGATGCAAACATACCGAAGTACACAACTTCTGAATAAAAAATAAAAAAGAGTGAAGCAAAATCTGAAGAAAAAAAGAAAGGATTGCTCTAAGTCTCCACCTGTAACTCTTGCTGAAAATATGATTATGCATTGAGAATCAGATACAAACTATTACAACTGGTTCTTCTACTTCAGGTAAATATCTTACAGCGCTGTCAAATTTTGTGCTACAGAAATCAAATCCAGTAAAACTGGGAAGAGAAAGGAGTGATTTTTTCAAGGAAAAAAAGAAAACAAAGAAACCCTCACCCCAAAATAGAATTTAGAAATGGAAGCGAAAAAAGAGAGAGAAAAACTCACTAAGCACATTACAATAGTGCAAAAGAATCTCAAAATCCAGACCATCCCCTGGAATTCAATTTGAATACTAGAACCGCTCGAAATTAGCTCACCCTGGATTCCGCCAGCCCTTGCTTGTGAATTTCCTGATCCACCTCTTGAGGACAGATGGGTGGACCAAATGTATAAATCAAGTTTACAAGTGTATATGGAACAAATCTTCACATGTCAATCACCTCAATGTTACAGCAAACCAGCCAGCAGAGCTCCAGGATCCGTCAAAGCTGCAGGATTGGTTGGTTGAGCTACTGGAGCAGCTGGTGGTGCTGGTGCAGGTGGAGGCGGTGCTGTTGGAATACTAACTAATTGTTCTTTGATAAACTCCTTCAGCCTGTGTAAGGTAAAGGTAGAGAAATGTAAGTTGTTAAAAAGTGTGGGTTGATAAACTTGTGGTACACGGCTTGGACATCAGATACATACTCAAATGTTAGTGTTGGGTCCCCTGAGGCAACTGTCATCCGCAACTGTGTTCGGTCAGCGGGATCTGTTTCAATTCTAATCTGAAATATAGAACTCAAAGAAACTGTCAGAGGGCTTTCATGCCAAAATTGGAATTCAAACAATATCAGCATTGCAAACTAACAAGAAAGAACTAATTGTGAAAGGGAAAAGGAGAGTTAATAAATGATTATAAAAAGCAACTTGTTTGGAAAAGGTTTCACTTTGTATTTTCAACTCTAAATCTGTAACGGACTATAGCTAGACAAAAGGGTTTCAACCCACGTGTTACATACCCACTAACAAATCCACTATACAAAATGCTCATTGTCTGACAGCAATAGAATTACAAAACCATTTATTTAGCTAAAATAAAAAGAAAAATCCTTACCAAGCAAAGCATGGGCCGGATGCTCTCTGAGTAGAAGGTAGTACTTGCAATCAGGTTATTGGGGTTTGGGTCCTAAAACAGAAAATAGAACAGTGAACAATTTGCTATATAACTCAAAACGAGGGAATAAGATGGAAAGAGAGTCACTTACAAGCCCTGGACAAACTGCCAGCCGAGAGCTGGTAAACATGTTTGCCATGTCAATGAGAGACAATGGTCTTACACCTCTAACCTGTGTCATTAAAGGGGTAATAATACAATATGATGATGTTAGTCAATGGAAAGGGATACGATATAGCAACATAATAAATGGCAACAGAACTTGCAACTGGTCATATTAATGAGACAAAAAACTCAAAGATTGACTGTTTAGATTTTAGACATCCTTGAAAAATATGAATGAAAAGGTAAGGCTACATCCTCTAAAGGCAGAGATTGACCATTTACATATTGATGCTGCCAAGGAAGAGGAATTTGTAAATTATTATAACTTGACTTGTAGGTTTTGAGATTTCTTGTAACCTAGTCTATTAGTATTCTTTACATAGATATGTCAAGAGCACACTTTTTAGGAATCTTTGCCTATCATGGTTTTCCTTTTCCTTTTCGTATTTGATTTTCTGTTTCTTATTTAGTTTCAGACCACTATGACAATGAAATTATGAGTATTTTCATTTAGTTAGAGAGCTGTGGTCTTAAGTATTTTCCATTTTCTTTTTCTCCTAGTGCTTCTATTTATCTTTCTTGTGGACACCTGTGGGCCTCAATAAATGAACTCTAGCTCAGTACCAAATCTTAGCGGGACTAAGATACAAAGTTGCCCGGCTTGACATCACATCACATGTCCTTCGTATCATGACTGAGAAAGGAAGTGTATACTGCTCTAACAGCAGTTGTGATCATTTAAAACAGTACTGGAACAGTGTAACAAACAAGCATGAGCACACAAGAAGAAAAATCAATTTCGTGAAAGCCTGTCAAAAGATCTATTGCCGCAAGACTTCAATATACTACTCTACCAACTACATCACATAAAAGGCAGCTATATCCATCACCATGAAACAGACCAGATGAAATGGTGATACAATAGCAAACTGAAAGGGAAAGAATTTTTCTACTCAACAAAAATTATACTTGTATTGCAACAGAAAGGCAAAATATACATACAACTTCTTGAAGCTTCAGTGGTGGCCCTGAAAGTGATCTCCACTGAGGGAAAAACTCATCAGCAGACACTGTAATAGGCTGAAGAAATTTGTTCAGAACAGCTGGAAGGCGAAGCTTGACATTGGCCTACAAAAAGTCCAAAAATTAGATAAGTGTAGAGATGAACATAGAAGGCAGCTAAAAATTAGCTTGACATTGGCTATTTCAAAGATTAGCAATGCAGAACACATTTCATATATAATGTACCATGTTTGTACCAAACTTGTACGAGAAGTCAAGAACAGCAACATCCCTGCTTGGATGGAGATTCATTATTTCAAGCGGGCATTGCACCTATACAACAAGAGGAAATAGTAAGGAATACTATAGTTGAAGAAAAATTACGACAAAAAAGGTGCCCTATAGTGACTAACAGCCAGTTCACAATTACAAGCATTTTACCTGTGCCCGTGGAGGAATTGTTTCAGGTACCAATGAGAGTTCAATTTTTAAATGGGCAGGGGGTAATATCTGAGCCCGAACGGAAAGAAGTGGAGAAGTGTTTTTGTTTCCCAAGAAAAGGACAAGACGTCCATGCTGAGCTCGCCACTCCGCTTTAATACCAATCTGCAAAATATTTGATTCTAAAATCAGGGCAGTTCTTGGAGAAGCTTTTGCAAACTGTAAGGGCAACTTTAAATGCATAAAGGGAAATGGCTTAAGCATCTAACCAAGAAAATTAACTGTTTGGAAAAAGTAAACTTGTACCTGAATGTTTGGATCCTCATATAAAACACCACTATCCTTCAAGCATAAAGCATAAAACCTTTCATTGATATTTCCAATTGGCTGCAATCATCATGAACAAACTCAGCTCGTCAGAAGCAAGAATCAAAATGCTATAGAAGTCATGTTACATCTGCCAATGCACAGCAGCTAAGATAGAACTGGATTGCATTATACATTCAAAGGCACTCAAGCAAATCCATCCGCCTACCCAATAAAAAGCACAAACAGTTTGAAATGGAAAAAAACTTTCAAGTTTTCACATCTAAATTTCCTAGACTAAATAGACAATAACACAATAACAAACTACATACCTGGACAGAATTAGTTTCCTTTCCTACAGGTACAATAGCTGCTGCATCATCCGCTGGAATTGGAACCCCTTCCAGTCCAGAAACTGCATTTGGCTCAAATTGGACAGCAGCTCCAGGAGGGCCCTCAATTGCCAGTGGACCCAAGAGATCACCTAGGAGATCTGCTGAAGGAGATTGAGGATCTACTGTAGCCAAAGTCCCATTTGCCTGGGACAATTCTTGAACTGCTGAAGTATGCTCCTGTCAAGATAAACATAAAACAGATTCCCCAGTGCAACTCAGAAATTGTTTAAACATTCTTCCAAGCAAAACTCCAGGATTCATAAATACTAGACAAGAACTACCCACATCGCCACTCATGCTGGGAATCTTTACTAGACTAAGCTGGCCAACAGATTGAGGGGTCCCATTCGAAGGTTGTTGGTCTGTTACAACCAAAGCATTAGACATATGCTGCTGCGCCCGCAATTTAATAGCACTTTGCTCTGCAGTATCTACTTCAGCAACCTCAGCTTTTTTAATCAATGCAGACTGAAATTCAAAGTGAGAAACAGTTAGTTACAATAGCATGCAGCTGAATCCCTTAATCACAATCATTGATGAACTTGCAGATGGTAACCTAGAAAGATTCTTTATTCAGAAAAATTATTGAGTAAACACACTTACCTGACGCTCAGGGAATTTAGGCATTTCAGCCAATATGTCCATTAGAGCTGCACCTTTCCTACTTAATGCAAAATACTCAATTGCTCGTTGCTGTATCTCAACATCAATGCAACTCTCGTATCTATGACAATACCAAACAGTTTTAAGGAGGTTTGCAGAATAACCAACAGATACCAACTTAACACGGAGGATGAGAGGAGCAAAGTAAATCTTACTTGCTAAATATTGCCCAGACATGTTTCTGTAGTTCTGGGTCAGGGGGTTGAGTGTGCATTAAGATCTTAGCATACGTGGAAAGAAGAATTGGAATGGTGGTAGTTCTGCAGACACATTCATTACTCATATAAATGACCACTGAAGACAAAACACAAGTTTGACAAAAAAGATGGAGAAAGGTTAGGTGTTCTTACGATACAGTAGGAAGCTTCTCATGTATGACACTAAAAATTTCCTTCGGACTACACCCAGGCCGTCTGGCCAAAAGGTGGCTGTACTCTCCAAGGAGATATGCACTGACCTGTTACAACCACATAGAAATAGCAATACAAAGTCACACATCTCCATTCACCACCCCCTACTTTCTTTCTTGTATCAGTGTAATAACAAGCTAGTAATGGTGTCAAAAGGTGTTAGCACAGAACTACACACCTTGACCATTGTCTCATGTATGGCAGGCTTGTCAAGATACTCTCTGGCCTTTGCTGCTGCATAAGGCTGATCAAATGTTTCGAGTCTCAGTTGAAAATTTCTAGATCGAGGTCTCTATAATAAACAAGATTCATTATGCTTAAGCCACAGATATTTTAATTACCTGTAGGTCTTCATTGTTTGTAACAAACTGCACAACACGAAACCATATATCATCGCTGACAAAATCTCCTGCCTTGTCAATCAATTGAAGGATCACATCCACGTACCTATGTTCAAGATAAATAAATAAAATACACATTGATAATTGATATTTGGGTGTTTCTGATTAATAATAAACAAATTATCTTGCCATGCTAAACAGGAAATGACAACCGACAAATGGTTGAGCCATGAGCTTTAGTTACTACCACTGTTATAGGTTTCATTGGCACTGAAATTCTTACATCTAGTTAAACTATTACGAAGCAAGGAAAGATAGTGCAGTGTCTCACGGAATGTGGAGCTATTAGTTTGCCACTAATATAAGCAGAATAATATGATAAACACCATACAAGAAATATGAAACCAAGCATTATAAGAAATTTCACATCCTTTAAGGCAGTTGCTAACTAGGGAGACCTGTCATTCCAAGGATGTATTTTTAACACCCGAAATCATATTCAACATCTCATTTTTGCGGTAAATGCCAATAATGTTTGTGACTTGAATTGAACACTTGTCCATTCTATTTCCTCTAACCTATGTCCAAATGATAAAGAGATTATGCTTTCACTGCTACTATGCCCAACATTTCCCTATAGCTGACTGGCAAAAAATCCTTACCAAGACAAATCAGGAAAAAACTTTTCTGCAAGAATAGCAGCTTTAAGAGACAACTCCTCACGCATTGCAAAATCTGCTGTGCTAAGATACTGAACATCAGATAAAAGTCAGTGCACATTCTCAGTGCCCTACGTAGATCAATAAAGAATTCCAAAGGAACTGTGAACTAAATTCACATCAAAATATTAGTCCATAGATTCAAAGTGTTTATTTATACCTGCAACAGTTCTTCCACTATGTCCTTTGCATTTGAAACATCACACATACCATAAAGCAAATCAAGAGCACGCCGACGGATACTGGAGGGAAAATTTGAAGTCAGCTATAGTCTAAAGAATATATTTGATCTAAGCTTTAAAGAGAAGCAGTTGGCATTTAGGGCGAGCATTCAATAGTTTTATCCTCATAAACATTTGATATTCAATACACTGCGCATGCATCTGATCCACATCTGTGGCTAAGATGCCATCGTCTTTATAATCATTGACATGAAATACCCAAAAGGAAACAAAGAAGAAAAGTGCAGCGCTCATATGCATCAGAAACAACATAAAAAATAGAAAACATTTGAAAAATGCAACACTCAAATTTAACCTGATGTCAGGATCTTTCAATGAGGTGATGATCTGAGCCTGATGTCTTTTAATGATATCATGCACGTCTGTAACCATCAACATCCGAGTCATATTCTCCTGCAGCAGAACAGCAATGCCATGTAATACTCAATCATGCAGCTATAGAGCAGTAATTAGAGATTTACTCACCAAAGTTTCAACATCAATCAACTCTCGTAAGTTTGTTGAGTTGCTAAAAAAATAAAGTTACAGCATCTCTATGACTTACCAAGCCAAGATAACGGATATTTGGTTCACGAACGGCAATAAATTTGCCAAGGAGAGCAACACACTGAGACATCATCTCTTTTTCAGCATCAAGGTGCATTACCTGCAAAAAGGAAATTAAGATCCAGAAACCACAACCAATAGGCTCGCAAATCATTGGTACTCTTGCAAAGTGAGAAGGGTGAGACCTCAAGTTCAAGTCCCACCTTTGTCAATCTATCATTCATCTCAATAAATAAAACACAACACCAGGTCCCTATAAAATACTCAAATAACTATAAACTTTACTTCATTAATCATCTATTTATTGAAAGTGAGGGCAGGAACCAAATCACATGCATTTCCAACCAGAGTAGAGAGGCAATTAAGAAGGATGGTCTCAAAATGTCACCCAATGCCAAGAGCTTAAATGGTGATGTAAGCACCAAAGCTCATCAACTTGAAGGCAGTTCTTTCCTTCAAAATCCTTTTCTTTCTTTTATCACATGCACATGAGAGGAAGAGAGGGAGAGAGGTGCTAGTATCCACACAACACAAAAAATATATGTTCAATTATGTTATTACATAAGCAGTAATAATACTTGCATTGAGAGCTTGTCCAATTTCCCATTGAACACCCAAATTCCCTTTTCAAGATAAATAAAATGATGCTTACTGAGCATCCAAATGAACAACTTCTATAATGCTCTTTGTTTTGTGCCTATGGTTAGTTTCTGCAAAATCAGACAAGGTACTGCTGCTCCCACAATACACCAACCACGAGCACACGCTTGTCAATAACAACACTGTACATCATATCAACAAACAAAATCTAAGCTGTTCTACATAACATATTGATGCACCAACGTGCTTAACTGAGCAGTAAACTTACAAGAGCAAGGGCTTCAAAGAGAACAGCATGCGATGCGTTGTTCTTGTTTACATTTTTTACAACATCAGTTCCCATTAGTATCCGCTGTAAGACCTGAGACCACCAATTAGATTTTATTAGAAACACAAATTCTAAGGAAAATGTCGAATTAAATCCTTTGAAAATAGTCAGACCTCAAACAAGGATCTTCTAGTATTAGGATCTTCAATAGTCGGATAGTACTGAAGAGCCCTCATTGTCTTAACCTGTGTAATATCATTAACAAGAACTTGTCAGCTATAAATGGAGAAATTGCTGACAGCTAACATTCATGAAATTTAAGAGTTACTACTTAAGAGGAAAATTGTATAGACTAGATCAGAGGTAATCAACTTCTCTAAGGATCTCATTTTTTCTTTTTCTAAAAGAGAGAGACAGGAAAAAAGAAGAAAAAACATACATATATGTGTGTGTGTGTGTGTGTGTGTGTGTGAATACTGACCTGAAGCCAAGGAGATGGAATACCATAATAAGTGTATTCTTGTGGAATATCCTGGTTCCTAGCAAGTCGCTCCAGTGTCTTAACACATTTCGGTACACAACTCCAATATGCTTCATGGTTATTTGACACTAAAGCAACAAGAAGACTCATACAAGACGTCAAAACACCAAGATCACGTTCATCTAACAGCTGTGCCATCCGATCTGACCTGAGGCATTTGGAAAAGGAGCGAATTTGATTTGGCAGAGATAAAAGGTAATTTGGATAATAGTCTAATGGCTAATTTGCAAAAGCATACCAGCCATCTACATTGACAACATCTGGATTTTTTCTGTACAAGCGCAGCAAACATAATGCAGCCTTCTTTCTCACAAGTGGTCTGCAGCTACTAGAAATCTAAAACAAAAAATGGGGGGAGTGTCAGCTTTCAAAATATGCCAGTCAAGCTCACAATTTTTTTGCTGTCCCTTACTAGTAACTTTTGAACGTCTGGTGCCAATGATTCAGCAAATTCTCTACCACCAATATTTCCAACCTACAAAGATCAGAGAGATATCATAGTTCACATGAGTGAGTCTAAGAGTTGTGAAATCAAATACATGTTGTAGCGCGAGGCAGAGAAAGGAAAGAGGGATAGACACTAATGAGAAAACAAAAGAACAGATAAAGGTACTTTTCTGAAACATCTTAATAATATGATCTTGTAGTCTAGAAACAAGAAAAAGGTCTTCTGTTACCATACCATAGTCAAAGCCAGGCACTGAAAAGTTTCATTCCGACCAATAATATCATTGCGCACTGTATTTATTGCTAATCTGAGAAAATCATGGTTCTCATTTAGCAAAGATGATGTCACTATGTATCCAACCTGCAGGCATTCACAGAAAGGTGAAAATCAATTGAACACCAAAGTCGATTCATAATATAAAGAAAACAGGAACACAAGTACATTTGAACTTAAACTGATCACATCATGGAAAGTATAGCTTTGGAGAAAGACTTGACATTTATTTAAGAAAATGAATAAAAAATATCATCTCCAACAATCTTGAAGGCCTCCACTAGTCATTATACAAAATTTAGTTGTTATAATTATATGGCTTTCAGCTTTTATCACCATGTTAGTGGTTCCTATTGATTGGAGTACATCCTTTGGATTATGGAGAAACAAGGCAGAATAACCATTGTTTTCAATAATTCAACTTATACAAGCTGATAACCATTAGAAATTGTGAAATGCAAAAACAATTACCTGCTTTTCAGGGTACTTTGGTGCAGATATTAAGGAAACAGCTTCCATGTGACCAAAATCTACATCGTAGCCTAGCATGTAAATGTAAAGCATTTTCCAAACATATTTCTTCTTTTCATAAGGAGTCAAGCCCTGTCAAAAGAAACAAAAATGCCCATACATAACAGCTCTCTCAATGTATAAAATACTGCAAGTGTTGTCTGATACAAATACAAGCGAGAATTAACACCTGCATAGATTCTTACATGAGCTAGGTAAAAACATTCCTGTTATCCCTTGAGATTGTATTTTTCTGATGGTGTGGCACTTTAATAAAATTGAATTGAAATTTCAGGTAGATATTATGAACGAACATCGAGATTATGTCGACCAAGGCACAAGATGCAGCAAAAATACAGTCTCTAAGAATGTGAGCAGAATCCTTGCTAAAAATTCTGTCCTAGTGAATGAGCCTAAACCCTCTAGTAAGAAAATAAACCTCTCTTCCCGAGAAATTATTAGGTGAACCACTTGAGATCATGGACCAACCAATTGTAGAATTATATATCATCCTATTTTGCGAATTAGAAAACTCAAATCATTTTTCTCTCACCTCTTAATAAATATTTTGTTTTTTTTATAATCAAGGTTATAGCTTGTTTATTTTAAAGTTGATGGTGTGGATAGATAGAATGATATTTCATTCTACAATTGGTTGTTCCATAGTCTAGAATGGTGAGCCAGGTTCATGTAATCATTTTCTCCCATGGCTTTACAAACAAAATTTATGAGGCTTGAATGCAACTTTTTAGCCTCCCACCCACCAGCAAAGAAATTCAAAGATCTGAGTGCAATCTCCAAGACAGCGACCCACAAATTTGAATAGGATTCTTGTTCTAATGAAAGCACTTCATCTTGAAATTAATGGGTTGCCAAAACAATAATCTAAACTTGTAGTCGAGTGCCAGCATATCATGGTATCCACTTTCATAGACAAACACCCAGCATATCATGGTCTATGCATTTCTTGTTTCCACGGAATTGCTCAAAACCAAAATATGAGTAATCAGCCTTAAAGTTTGATTGAAATCTAAAATCAGCTACACCAACACCCTACAGCACCACAAGTTTGCATATGGTACATTGGAACAACATTGACAGAGTTCTTACATCTGAGATGATAGGCTACTGACTTACTTGTGTTTCCCTTCTTACATACGAACATTCTCCACACAAGCCTTACCTATCCTAGGTATTATTGAGCTCATCATTCGATCATATGCATTTCAATGCAATAAAAAAGAAATGTCCTTTCAGATGCATCGCCAGTACACATCTACAGAAGAGTAAACATTCAGACACACTACCTTAAAAGGCTCTAGCCTATTACCTAGAAAGAAAGATAGTATCTCGATAACAAAAACATCAAAGAAGCTCAATCTTAATGTCATTCACTAGCATGAGCTCACTCGACACTAACTCTTCGCTTTCGCAGCCATAAATACTTATGCTATGAGAAATGCTAATCTTACAAAAAACAAATCCCGCATTCACTTCCCGAGAAATCTCAACCATTAGATTTGCAAGACCCCTCAGTAGGGTCCACTCAATCAACGGTTTCAGCTGAGTCTTACTCTTATCCCCATATACTTGCATTAGCTCAGTTAAACTTGAAATATTTCAAACTTCACTAAGAGAAAAAACACAGATTATTAAAAAAAGAAGAAAGAAAAACAATTCTTATAATTACATGATGATCTAATAAATAAGAAATTGAAGCAATCAGTGCTAAATTAACATGCTCTATTTCTAAAAAGTGATTAAATTACATATAAAAAGAAGAATGAAAGAAAACCCTAACCTTTTCGTTTTTGAAGCGAGTACGGATATTGCCAAGCTCTTTATCAACGCGAAGTCTTTCTTGCTCTTTGTTTTGACAATTTCGAATATCGCTTATAAAGACAGAGAGTCCTCTCATGCCTGATAACGCCATTTCCCTCTCAGATCCAACAATTAGAGAGGGCTGATTTATTAATCAATCGATTATAATTAAATTAATCACCAGTTTTCCACTACAAAATCGTCTTTCTCTTGAAAATAAGAATGGAGGTTAGATCTAAGATAATGAGATCTTGAAGAAATGGAGATCTGAGTGTGAATTTGATGCATAAATGGTGAGGTAGAGAGGAAGATTTGACGGGATGATTTGTAGAGAGAGAAAGGGTGGGAGGGAGGGAGGGAGAAACAGAAATGAAGAATTTATTTTTCGTGTTTTTCTTTTTCTTTCTTTTTTTCTATAGAGAGAGAGAGAGAGAGGGTGGACTGAGGAAATTTGTAAAAGCCGTCGGGGTGCTGCGGGAGACGACTTTTATTTACTGTAATTTAATTTCATTTAATTTAACCTCTTAAAATCCAACCTGAGGTAAGCTCGGTAAATTTAAAATATATATATTATTTTAATAAAAAAAAATTCATAAAGTTAACGGATTAATAACTAAATTTTGATAATTTATTAGATTAATCTAGATTTTTAATTAAATTAACCAAATTTTTAACCAAGTTTTTATTTATTATTTTAAATTTAAACTAATTTAAATTTAAATTAATTAAATTTTAGATTGAAACTACCGCTAATCCATGTTTTGAGATAATAGTTGGAAAATTAATGGAATTTTAAAAAAAAAATATTAATTGGATATGGTTTAATTCTTTTACTTTGGTTTCATTCTCATCTCGCTATCCACATATTGCAAATATTTTTATTTTCTTGAGAATTATTTATCCTTGAAGCGGTTTTCAAGCATGGAAATCAAGTTCCCAAATTTAATATATTAGTTTTTTTTTTTTTTTTTGCAATTTTAGATAACAAGATGAGATATTAAACAAACCGCTTTCATTTTACGATCTTAATCAACAATTCAAGCTTGAGATGCATCTTTTATTAATTTATCTCTCCTCTTTCATCTTTTTTTCATTGTTAAAACTATGTCGTTCTACAAAATGATGTTTTTTTATTATTTTGTTTAATTAGGAGGCTCGTTTACCTTAATTCTACAGGAACATTAATTTTTGTTGGAGGAGATGAATTTGAGCTCTAACTGTTTATTGAAATAAACAAAAACAATTGTATTGGTCTGGTCCAGTCCAACCTAATTAGTTGGAGTTCCTCGTTTTCCCACAAGTTATTAGTTGTGCCCCTTTTTGCTGCTGTGCTTAATTTAGTGGAGGAAAATTTGTATAAACCATGGAATTTTTATTTTTTTTTGGTTTAGGGAAATGGACCGACCTTAATACATAAATTGCTTTTCCTGTATTTGAATTAAGTTTTTAAATTCTGTTTAAAAATGTGATCGAGATTGTATTTTAAAATATTATTTGACACTAAAAAATTTTCAAATGAAACCTTAAATGTATAATTGTATATAGTTAACTATGTTAATATCCTACCAACCGCGTGTTACGGTTGTCATGCTGACAAGCCAAAGCATAAAGGAAAAGGTTTCTGTTGATCCCATGATAGATGTCATTACTCTGCTTCAAGGTGATGAATGGAAAGGCATGGGTCCATCAATGGCTTCGGGAGGTAAGAAAACCTTAAATTCAGGTGCCTTTCTGGTCACCCGTCGAGCAAAGACACGGTCACCTTGAGGAATCGGGAACTTTCGTACTCATTTCATAACAGGAAGAAGAAAGTGTATGAGACGACTTCAACTATTGCACCCCACTCAATTTTGCCCAATCTACGAACTGCATACCACCATAAATATTGTTGGCAAATCGCACACCAACAGTGAAAGCCATGGCAACAGGTGGGACCTGTTTTGCCGCAGGTGATGCTTCAACCAGGTGCTCCAGTCCATTAATGATTTGGTAACGAGTGTTGGAAGATAAAGCAAGAAACACACCTGACAAGGCAAAAACCATAAACAGCAAGGCATCGATGGATAATTAAAAAGAAGACGAAGAAGAATCATATAAATATATCATCAAAATACCGATGGGAGAACATAAGGTCTAGCCAGAATAAAAATTGAAAGCAAATTACTTACGTGATCCTAATGAATAAATGAAATTACTGCTGCAAAAGAGACTAAAAATGAAATGGAATTTTCAATGTTGCAGTATCTACTAAAACCTCAGTTCAGCTAGTTCGGAAACCAATAGCAAAAAAGACCGGCCAACAAAGTTTGCACTGATAAGTTGCCATTGCTACCGAATTAGAAACCAGAAGTTGGAAAAAATTATATAAAACATACCCCAAAGAACCGCACTTTGCACAAGAGGTGGAACAGGAATGTCCTCATCTGATTTCTTTATGCTTCTGATGATAGAGAAAAACAAAACAAAGCAATTAGCACTTCATCTCCAAAAGAACAAGTATCACCTTTAGTCAAAAAAACCACCACTGTCATAGAGCATTGTATTTTTTAGCAAGACAAATAAAAATAAAACTCTTATGCAGCTTCAGCTTCTTAAAGAAAACAAGTAGAAGGTTTTTTTTTTTTTACAAGATAGAACAGGTAAATGCAAACGCAAAGGTATCGTTTTCAATACAAATTTCTCAGACATATATTTTCCAGCTGCTCAGCTGCAACAGGGCCATGCGTTACTCAGTAGATTTTCCTCTAATATGGGAAACCATGCACTCTTATTGTTCAATTTCCCTGGTATACTCAGTAGACAAAACAGAATAATATACAATTCAACTGTTAATGAAAAATAAATATGAGAGAAACTAATGCTTAATGGCCCATTTGCCAGACCAACTGCAGAGTACAACTGACAATCTTAAGGCAACCCAAACATCTTGAAATAGAGAGAGTAACATCTTTATGAATATAAATCAAACTTCAATAGAAAAACAGAACCAGCCAAATTGCTTGATATGGCATTCTTAAATGATTTAAAAGTCAGACTCAAGGATACATTATGTATAAGAAAAAAGACTCGAGGATATATTCATAACATCACAAAGCCCATTCATTTAGGAACAACAATGAAATAGAACGAGAGAGAAATCATGAAGATAAAAGGAGTACCGTTTGGCAGTCATTATTAGATTAGCAATGCCTTGGCCAATAAGTCCACACCCAAACCCAACTGAACCGTATAATACACCCTGAATACAGAATTTTCCAATAAAGTACATCAGAAGCAGAAGAAAGTAATGGTAAAAGTACCACTAGAAGCATAGAAAACCAAGGACTAAATATGAAACATGCATTCCAACACAGTTCCTAAAACAAGAGCTGTGAAATAAGATACCAATAACAACTAAAATGCACCCTCCCTTTGGGGTGTCAGTTTTGAGGTTTTCTGAACATGCAGCTATATTTGAATCACATGTGGTACCTTGTAAAAGTAGGTAGCAGTGCGCTGTTTCACAGAGAATTTGCATCCTGGCCTTTCAGCTTCAAAAACACTGCAAAAAAAAATAAGAGGCTTTGTGAAGGAAGCAAGAAACCAACGGTATATTCTCAAAATTGAGAATCTGCAATAAGAGAATGTGAATGGAAAAGGGAATCAACAGGGTACAACATGGTACCCTTGAATGGAAATGTTTCTCATTGCATTTATATAGTAACAGTTACTTTAATTTTGTATCAAGTGGTCAAACGCAACTCTCCAAGTGCTACATGATTCCGGCATATATTGTCATTGAAGTAAACATTCAAGAAGGTCAAATCCTACGATAGCTAAATGAAGACCTAACCATCAAGTTCTCGTCCAGCCAAAGTGGCATGGCCAATAAAGCCCTATATGAATTTTACTAGCAAATGACCATTTCCCTCACTAGTCAAGCAGCACGGCAAGGTTCTAACCAATGACGTTGAGTTTATAAAAATGGCTAGAGTATCTCAGCTGATTAGAGCATTAAAAAAAAAAAAAAACATTTCAATATTCTAGGCAATATGGCGCCTAAAGTTCAAATCATAAAGCAACACTACTCAAGTTTAATATTCAAGGAAGAAGATATAACCTGCTAGGAAGAGCCGCACATGCCTGCTGTATGCTCCCAAACAACCCACCTGAAACAGCCGGCTTCCCAATACGAGCATAAGGAGCTAGCAATCCAACCAAAGCAATGTCGACCACAATCCCAACCAAAAGATCCGCCGCATACAACTCAAACTCTGACCAGAAATCCTTTCCCCTCTTCTGGACCTCCGCAAACGTTGCACAACACGAATCGATAACTATCTGCAACACAAATCATTAACAAGAATATTAATTTCAATGCATAATATGAAATTATGAATACTTCAAATTCAAATAACCCCGCATATACAACTCTCTCTCTCTCTCTCTCTCTCTCTCTCTCTCTCTCTCTCTCTCTCTCTATATATATATATATATATATATATATATATATATATATATAAAAAATAAAAACAAAAAAAAAAATCT
>Ga0325410_1001090_pt1 | contig 29666 bp, 7 predicted proteins | sample PopdelMetagenome_16_FD_206182 | JGI IMG/M metagenome (GOLD analysis project Ga0325410, IMG submission 206182) | Populus deltoides microbial communities from Bellville, Georgia, United States - Xylem-PdIQD-R3 | ecosystem: Host-associated > Plants > Phyllosphere > Stem > Wood/Secondary xylem...
ACTACTCCTTCAACTTTCCTGATTGATTAAAAACTCTTTCAACTGGGTTAATTCTTCTAATTCATGATTAATTATAGCTCTTTTTCCTTGTAATGTGATGAACAATTATTGTTCTTTATGATTGACGCATCTGTGTTTATCTTAGATATTAAAAATGGCACTCACATTGCTTTATTTCTCAAATGAATGGATATTAACCCATCAAACTTGTACTAAAATCAATTGATCAAATCAACCAAGTATGATATGAAAAATAACATTATTCACCTAAAATTAGTCGATCATATTTTAAAATATGTCTAACATGTTAAATATTCCACCCAATCATTTTAATTTAAAAAAATGACATGTGCTCTAGCTTTTAGACATGACATTTAGGTTTTTCAAATTACTCCTAATTCCTTATCTTTTGCGCAAAAAAAAAATTAATTCTCATTTCACGGACATAGATATTTTCTTGTAAAGGCTTTATAAAGAACTCTAAACGAGCTTTTTCTTTAAAAAAAAAATAACACCTTCAGGCGTCACTCTTCAAAACTCACTCATATCTTCCTATGAATTCTATGTAAATATTTATTTGATGTGTTTTAGACTACTATTAGTGTGAGTAAGAAGAATACAAGTTAAAGTATAGGTATATTCTTCAATAAAACACATTTGGAAGAAATAAATGACCACTTCACTTTCGATATTGAGAAGGGACTATTTTTTAGGACAATTATATAAATAAGAACATCTAGAAGAAAGTTATCTTTATATGGAATAGAATCGTCATAATAAATTAGTGTTTATGAAGAATGTAACACCATTTTGATGAACGATAGAAATTCTAAAAGATATTTAAAGAAATTTAAATTTCTAAAATCATAACAAAACATAACAAAGAGCTATTGGTTACCCTCTAATTGTTCTGGTATAAGTCCAATAATGTCTTCTTATTCAAGTATGGCTTATATATTGGAGCTCTTCATAATTTAGCCATAAAAGGTAGCCTATATCTAGCTAGCAAAAAAATATATCTTTATTCATATAGATATCAGTCCTTTAAAGGACTTAGTAAAAGTTTCTTTGGAATTCGGTAGGTTAATAAAAAGCAAGAAAGAAAATAATGACCTCCCTACTTTCAAGAAACATGTAACATTTATGCTATATCGAATGTGAAAATGCCTCAAACTATTCCAAGTCATAGAAGCACACAAAAGTTTACCTAAAACTCGCTATAGGTTTGGTTAAAGGTAAGACTATGACTCTAAGTCCTTTTGTTCTTAGCCATATTTATAGGATTTTGGAAGAAAGTTAGTCCAAGTGCAATAAGGTCCCTCACTTGATGAAAAGTTGTATTTATAGAGTGTTATGATGGGTCAAAACATGGGCTACCATATATTTTTCAAACTTTATTGATATGAGGATGCATATTGACTCAAATTTGATCTTTCTAAGGAAAAATCTCTTATGTTTTTCCTTTCAAAACTTGTATGCAAAGATCATGTAAATATTTTCCTTTGCTTGACAAATAGGAGTGACATAAAAATTACTCATAAAACATCATTAATGACAAGGCCTTAACAGATATTATTATCATAAAATCAAATAAAAGAAGATGAACCATTATTCTTAAAAGTGTATCCTTACCTGAAAGGACTTGTACTATAAGTTGGTGATCAATGCAACCTCATAGAGAAACCATTAAATGATGGCTATCAAAGTAGGTTTTGTTTAGTATAATCCTTTTCCAATGCTTTATACTATGAATAAGGTTGGTCTGGATAGAGTAATTTTCTTTTTTTTACAAGTATAAGAAGTTTCTGGATCACTTCTTTAGAAATTTATGAGTGAATTACCTTATTCACAATAAGTCATCTTATATAAGAAGACCCTAATCTTTATCTTTACTATTTTTTAAAAAAAAATATTTCAACAAGATTCCTATTTGATACCAAACTAGCAAGTAAAATAAAAATAGAAAAAGGCTCCAAAGATCCTAATTATAAGGACAACTAAAAACAAATTACACATAAAAGCTCTAATAAGAACACTTGTATCTAACTATTTATATTTTTAGTTAAAATTCATTTAATTATTTACATTCTCAAAATTCTTATTATATGCAGCTTATTAGCCTATCACAAGTCCTCAACCTTAACCAATAACGGATCTTGTAAATCCTCAACATCCTTTCACTTTAGAAAAAGGTAGTGAAGTTTAAGCTTCTGTTATCAAGTTGAGAATTAGACTTAAGGTAATATAACTTATCATAAACTCTTAATAAGTTATTTAACATTATTACTTACCCTTTCTTTAACTTTTTAGGAAGCAATAATTACTTTTGTTTTGCCTCCTCCTTTAATCCCTTTTATAAAGATACTAATAGAGGTTTATTATACATGTCATCCTTAATTAACAGTTTTTTTTTTAATGTCACTTATCACTACTGCAACGATTCTTAAAGTTTCAAGTGTTGAAATTGTTAAAACACTATCTTCTTTTATTGTTGGTCATTCTGAAGAGACTCAACCAGATCCTAATACTTTTGAGATAAATTTGCCACCACCTATTACTATTGAATCTACTGCTAAACCTTGTTCTCAAGCTAAACCTCTTAAGCCTTCAATGATAAAACCTCTTAGGTTATTTATCTTTTATATTGAAGGTGAATATGTTTCACTAAATGTTGTGTTTATTATGATAGATTTTGTACTATGAAAATATCTTTCTAGTTTAGAAAAGAGTAATAATAGTGAAGGAAAAAAAAAGATTAAAGATAACAACATAATTGCTCTTAATATTATATAAGCCTTACCAATAAATAATGGTATTATCAATCATATTCTTCTACATCAATGGTATGAGGTAAATGTGGAGGGTAACTATATGAAGAATAGTTAAGGTGAAGGACATATTAGTGATTGATCCTTTTTTAGTGAACTAATAGTTGATTTTCTTAAGAAATCTTTAAGGCTTAAAGCTCTCTCTTCTTTCATAACATTAAAAGACCACTACACTAATGCTTATACATCTCCTCTTAAAAAATGAAAAGTCCATGGTTCTAAATCAACCATCTATGATAACTCCTCAAAGTTAGCATAAATATTTTTGTTATCATTTCAGGATGCCTTTGATTTTTATAGTTTTAATATTAATAAAAACTTTTCTTCTTTATATTATAGAATTTTAGATGATCTACTTTCTCAATTTTCTACTCTTTTACTAGTAGACATTTCATCTTCTAAGACTGAGCTTAAAGAGAACAACCAACTGAGAAAGCCTTTGATGGCCAATATCAAGAAGATTATGACCATTGTTGACCTTGAGTATAGTATTTTAAGAATTAAAGCGTTTACTAATCATTTAAAAGAGATTTTAAAGAGTCTTTAAAGATTCATTGGATCATGGTGCAAAGGGAACCTTGGTATAATGGTAAAAATATATTGATCTCCTTATTAGTATTAGGGAAAAAAATAATAAAGGTGTTAGGAAAAAAAACAATAAAGGTGTTGTGAGAATATAAAATTGTCTAAGAATCTTTAAAAACCAAAAAGAATCTTGAAAAATTAAACACTCACTTGTCTAGAAGGTTAACCAGTCTATTAAAGATGCCTCTTTATAAGTCAAGTCTTGAGAAGTTAAATAGCTTGTATGAAGGAAGAACTAATAAAGGCCAAGAAAAAGCTTGTTAAGGCTAAGGTTGATATGACAATCAGAGAGATTAAAGTGAGGAACCATATGCAAAAAGAAATATCTGTATAAAAATCAACAAATATCATGTTATCTCTTCTCAAATAGCAAAAACCCATTGAGAGAAAAAAGTTATGGATGATTATGATGGTGTTCACTCGTCTTAAGAATCTTTTGCTAGGATTAATAACGTTTTTTCCAACTAAATAATAATTATGCACTAATACAACTTTAATTTGTTCTTCGCATTATTTGAACAACATTTTTATTTTAATATTGACCAATTGTATAATAGTTTAAATTCATTTTATAAGTAGAGAAGCATGAATTCAAAGCAAAACATGTACAAATTCATCATATAAGTTCATGTTATACTAAAAAATTATTTATTTATTACTCTTGATTAGAACAATGTGTAGCTATGATCAAAGTATAACATTCATTATAAAGATAACTTAGTTATATTAATTCAAATCACTTACACAACTATCATGTGAGTTTTTAAACATGAATAAAAGGGGGGGTTTGAATTGTCAATTTAATTGACATGAAAATGTGAGATGAATGAATAAGTGTTAATTGCATTAAAAAAATTAAAGAAAATCTATACCTTTATTTTGTAGGAGGTATAACCAAGACTAAATGGGTTTGGAATGGATGGTTTAAATTGCCATTAAACTTATATTTAAACATGTTATATTATAAAGTTAATAAATAGGAGTGAAGTTAGTTACATGAAAAAGGGAAGAAAAAAAAGTTTGGGTTCTTTAAGGAGATAGTTTCGGCCAATATGGAATTAAAAAAAGATTGAGTTATGTCTTAAAATTTTATGGTATTTATGTTTGATTGTGTAATATAATGTGTTTTAAAAATTGAGTATGAGGTTGGTTGTATGAAATTTTGGAGGAAAATGTATATTCCTCTAGGTATAAGTGTGGCCTAAAGTAAATAAAAGAGTAATTAAATCTTATGGATTTAATTATTATAATGATTTAGTTAAAGGGTGATTATTATAATGATTTAATTATTATAATTATTAAACATGGTATTATGTGTGTTGTACTATGCAATGTCTTTATGAATACGGTTATGGAAAATGCACATGCATAAGAAAATTGAAATGAAGTTCCAATGATGATTAAATTGAGTATGATGTTGTATTCCTACTAATACAGAAAAGACTGTGGGATCTGGTCAGCCGCTGAAAATTACATCATGATCTTAGGTACTAGGCAGGTGCCCTGTACCAATCTCCATTTGTAGAAATTTCATAAATTTTATTAACTGCAAAATTCTTTAAAGGTGTTTGCATATAAATATATGATTGTGAGTAACCAATAAGAACTTGATTGACTAGTTGCCTTGAATAAGGCTAGTAGCGTCAGTGTAACTAACTGTCGGGCTGATAATGATATATTTAAGGTGAAAGATGATGGTTTCTATCGGGAAATAGGATTGTGCATTATGAAAGGTGTTGATTCTTGATCCAAAAAAAAATCTTAAATGTACATGTAATTAATATGTATTGCAAAAATAAATATGTTATGGAGTTAGTGGCATCAGTTGCATTGATGACCGAAATATATGATTTAACTAGCTTCCCGGAGCGGAGCTAGTGGCATTAGTAGCATTGATGACTAGGGTATGTGATTTGATTAATTGCCTTGTGTGGAGCTAATAATTTTTGAATGGTCGTCGTATTGGATTATTTATGAAAATGTTTTTGGATGAAATCAAATTGTTGATATGAAATAAAGAATTTGTAATTAAATTCTTGGTATGGTCGTTGGATTAATGAAATTGAATTAATCAATGTTTAATCCTGGTGAATGATGGATATGAATTCGTATCACCTGAGAAGAATGCTTAGAAGGGTAGATGACCAAACAAATCCAAATGGTGATAACAAAAGATGATGTCCATGGTGATAAAGATGATACTATAACATAAAGGTCGATTTGGAGGTAAAAAGGGATCAAGTGTAAGACTGATTTGGGATAGCCAAAAGTAGTATAATGTAGGGATGTTTTGGAACAACCGATTGTAATGTAGTTTAGCGATGGTCTTGCTCGATGTCTTGCTGGGTTGAGTTAAGGAAGGTATTGAAAGCCTACTTGAATAACTAAATTGTAGATGAATAGAAATTGCTTGATAGCAGTTGTATTATTTACCTGAAGATTTTTAACAATGTGTGTAAAATGTGTATTGAGTTACTTTCACAAGTGCACATGTAAATTGGTGTAGAACTTGGTTTAAATAACATGTTTGTAATGCAATAAAGAGGAGTAAGATTATCAATGTGATATGTGATTTGTAGTTGCATTAACAGTTAAATGCCATACTAATAATAATGGTGGTGGCTACGTGACTACCAATTGCTTGGTTTAACATAAACGGGCGAGGAAAATTCATTATGATTGTAAATGTTCAAGAAAAGGAAAAATAATAGTACCTCAACTCCCTATTATAATGAATTACCAATGCCAAAATTTATGTGTACCTTGTGTATGATATACCTAGTGGTATACAGGTATATAAATGTTCAAGTACTCGTGTAAATATAAAATATGATTGAAATGAAATAGATTAACATTGGTGTAAGTTGTCCTGGTAAATAATTGCATTGTCACTTAAAAAGAGGTAATGATCCCACAAGGAAACTCCATGTGTAGAAGAAATGGTAGTAAGTTCTACTGGGATGTTGAACGGATTCAGACCATTACAAAAAAAAAAAAAATACACCAGCTCAAGAAAGTATATAACATTAAGAAATCATGGGGCATTACAATCAAGTTGTTTTATGATCAGTAGTTGTTGTCTATAATTTCTTTAGTTATGAAAAATGGGGGGGGGGGGAATCGGAATTCATCTCCTATTGAGTTGGTGTTTCGAGTTCTGAAACTTTCTAAAATCATGCCTATGCATCAGAGTTTTGATTATTTTTTTCTCCACTTTAAACGCTTCTTTGTAAAGGTTACGTTACAGTACACTAGGGTGGTTTGGTTTGTTCATCTTGAAACTCACGAGAAATAAAATGCAAACAAAAAAATTACAGATAGTTTTTTGTATTGCATGATATTGGTAACACAATCCACACCTGTGAAACACTGGTGAGGCAATGAGCACGATAATGCTCGTCTCTGGCCTTCGTTAACTACAGTCTTATTGGTTGCATGACTTTTATGTTTTAGATCGTACAGTGACTCCATTCTATTACACACATAAACTCTAACCAGTGTCATGGTCCTCCCGCGTAGACCATGAGTTGATGGATTAACAAAGACATGATGCACCTATTTTGAAAGAAAGAAAGAAAAAAGACTACTTTTAAACGTGAAATTGTTGTTGTGTAATGTTAGATGCATAAAGCTTAGAGCAATTTAGCTTGCAGATAACAGCACAAGATGCATCAAGCTGATTTCAATAGCATATTGTTCACAATGGAGTGTAGTTTCATGCCTACACTCCACAGATAACCTCACAGTGGAGTGTAGGCATGAAAACCCTCTTTTCCAACATGTAATTTATGTATAATGTCAAAACACTAGGGACTCTCCTTTCTTTAATGAAAGCAAACAATCAGTTTTCAATAATCAAGGCTTTTCTATGAAAATCTTATCTCATCTTTGTTCGCCTACAATTCATGTCCAAAAAAGGTTTGAGGTTACATTTAATTGGTCAGAAATAACACCTCACATGCATCATTTAATTAGTGCTAAAACAAACTTGCCTGTGGATCATAAGAAGCTTCCAAAACTGATCAGCTACAACAGCAACAACAACAACAGAAATGCCTTCAGAAGAATCTGCACCCTCTCTCTCTCTCTCTTCTAATAGCTGGAACACTCAGTAAGGTCAATTAGAAAGCAGTCCCGATTTTGAGACTGGAATGTTCTATGACAAAGAAATGGGTTGCTTAAAGTTGCCGTAAGAGAATTAATGACAACGCAACCACTGGTTCCTTCATAGACTTACAGTAGAGCATGTTTACTTAACATGCACGTGCGAGATCTTACACTAGACCTCAAGTCTGCACATACATTTTTCTGATATGGATATAAGCACAAAATTACACAGAAATAGCACAGAACTCAAAGAAACAAAGAACTACTGATCCTGGGTAAATACATCTTTAGCAGTTGAAGCACTTGCTATAATTAGAGTGTAAAAAGTAAAGCATAGACCTCTTGCTCGTCAGGATACAAACATCTAAGTAATAGTCACAAGGCCAATGCAATCCTGATTTTGAGGCAGCAATGTTCTACCACTGTCAAAGAAACTGGTTTGCTTAAGGTGTAGGAAGAGCATCAATAACCAGGCAATCATCTAGTGCTTTTATAATATATGACCACAACCAACATCTGCCAACATATTTCAAGACTTTAGATTCATAAACTAATTATTCGGTGAAGCTAATTGAACAACTTTACCATTCCATTTTTAAGAAGTTCCAAAAGAATAAGAGTTCACCATCTTCTTTGAATATCTGTTAATGTGATATATTAGAAGTCAATTATGCCAACAAAAAGCATTTTTACCAAGAACTCAAAAGCTCTCAAACCTGAAGCCTGAATATGTGACCTTCTGAGATGAAAATAAGCACATGTAACAAAAATGGCATAGGAGTTGTGGAAGCAAAGAACAGCTAAGCTTGTGATTTGGGTTTGCACGAAAAACAAAGCATCTTTCTGTTGACAAGCAGTCAAAGTTAAATCAGTCAAGGCAGTGGCCACAATTAGAAAACATTTGAGGTAAAACATAAACTAGATCCCTATTGTGCAACAGATAGGCGAGTCATAGAATAAGAAAGGCAGACAGCTACACCACAAAAATACAGATTCATTAATATTTTAAGCTAGAATCCTCTCTTAAATTTGCAGCTCATAATAATGAAAAGTAGGAGCCAAGTGATCATGTAACCAAACATGAAACAACAATCACAACATCAACAACTAATACAGTTACCTTCTCCGCCACCACATCATGCAAAATAAATCACAACCATGCATCCATAAGAAATAGTTGATACGGTCTTGCAATATAATCACCCAGCCCACTTCAACTAGATCCTTGAATAGCTGAGACCACTCATGAGATAAGACCTTAGAATTTATGAGGATTGGGCAAAAGAACAGTTGATGGAAAAGACACAGACCCATTATTGGGAGCACCCTGGATATTGAGAATCGAAGTAACCAAGTTGTATATCTGGACATTCTCAAAAGATGGCACTTTTTGCCCCCTTGCAAACCGAGGACCATGGCCAACGAAAATTGTCCTCATGGAGAAAAGTGCATTGTCATAACCATGTGCTCCTCCACACTCTTGCCCCTCAGTTCTCTTCTGCTCCACCTTAAAACCCTCATCAAGCATCCCTATTATTGGTGGAATCCTGGCACTTGCTGCATAATGAAGCCTAGAAGACAGCTTCTCCTTGAGATACATCTTCAAATTCTTTCCATTTTGAACCTTCCCTGACTGCAACCCTTCATTCATCTTTGCAACAACATCAGACGGTGCAAAACCAGGAGGTGGACGAATTGCAAGCAAAGGAGTGTAGGACCGAACCCAGTCAGCTGGGATATCGATCCAAGGCGCCAAATCATCCAAAAATATCAACTTTTTATCACATGTACCAACCATTCCATGATCACCAACCATAATTATAGTGACATCCTCAAAAACCCCTCTTTTCTCTAATCCATCAATCAGCTTGCCAATCATCCTATCAATCCCAGCAACAGCCTCAGTAATCTCCGGACCATCAGGTCCCACATTATGGCCCTGATGATCAGGATCCTCAAAATACAACGTCATAAACACAGGAATCTCACTAGCTGGCAAATCAAAATAACTCAAAACAGTATCCACACGTTCATCAAAAGGAACAGAACCATTATAAAACATACAAAAACCAGGAGGGCAAGTCCAAGATCCTTTATGCACCTCAGAACCAGGCCAAAAATAAGTGGCTGCCTTCAAACCATGATTAGCCACTGTCTCCCAAAGTGGTTCACCAAGCCACCACTTCGGCTCATGACTTGCCATTGTGAAAACCTCTCCAGTTTTTGGATCATCAAAATAATTGTTAATAATACCATGATGAGCAGGGTAAAGGCCAGTAACAATAGAGTAGTGATTAGGGAAAGTAAGAGTAGGGAAAACAGGAATCAAACCAGTTTCAGCTTCAGTCCCGTTAACAATCAGACGATGAATATTTGGTGTATGGGTCTTGAACTGGTAACCAAACCTGAACCCGTCAGATGAAATCAAGAGAACGACAGGATGGTTGAGCTTGGTCAAAGAACGAGACGTCGCCTGTAGAGAAGCGGACGAGGTATCCGTAAGAGGAACAGAAGAAGAGGAAAAAAAGAGAAAGGCAAAAGCAGAAGCAGCAGAGAGAGCGATGCAAGTGACAAGGATAAGAAAGGTGAAAATGACGGAGTTGGCAGTGTTCTTTTGGTGTGGATTTGAAGGATAAGAGAGGGAGCCTGCGTTGAAAGAAAGAAGAGAAGCAGATGGGTCTCCTCCTTGTGATGGCTTCGTTGATGTTGAAACTGAATCAGAACCCATTTTTAATTTTCACTTCCTGTTTCTTTCTATCTGGTAAAATAAACGAAAGGCCGTGGGATGCAATTTATAGTACAGACAAGGGTTGGATCGCAACTTGGATGGTCAGCTGTCCAGTCACTGGAATTGGGACCGGTGGCAATGGTGGCTTGATCCTAGGAGGAGCTGGCTGAGCCTGAAAAAATATATATTCTTTTTTAATGGGTTTGGTCGGGTTTTGTCTTTCTATTCAATTAATTTTCTTTTTCTTTTTCCTTCAATTTAGGCACCGTCTATAAACGTGTGATGTAAATCTGATTTTTAAAAAATTTTAATTTTTTTAAATTAATTTTTTATATATATTTTAGATTATTTTGATGTGTTGATTTCAAAAATAATTTTTAAAAAATAAAAAAATCATTTTAATATATTTCAACACGAAAAATACTTTAAAAAATAACCGCAACCACACTTCCAAACATGCCCTTAGATCAATACAAGTTTTGAATCCTAATTAACATGTGCCTCTGGTTGGATTTTATAACTATAATTATTATAATATTATTAATTTAATATAATTAAAAATTAAAAAATAGTATATAATTATATTTTTTAAATAAATAAATTTATCAATAATTTTTTCTTCATCTTTTATTCTATACTGTCTTATTTATCTCATCTGTCTTTGTCTTTTCTACTTTAAAATAATTACCAAACACTACTAGGGCTAACATCCTCAAAAATAAAATATTACTCTCCAAATAAATAACATTAATTATTTTATAAATCCATAATAAAAAAATATAAACATAAAAAATTAACAATAAAAAGCATGGCATGTTTATGGTACATATACTCATATAACACTCTAAACACAATAATGTTTTTTTTTCTCTTTTAGTTTTTTTTTTTACTCGATAAACTTTTTTTAATTTTATCTTCAAATAGTTTGATGCTTTGAATTTGGGCCTGATAAATTATTTTAATTGGCTTAATATAAAGTGGTCGGGGTGGTGATAACATGCCCCTAACATTTGTTTATGCTTGACTTTGTAAAAAAAAGCATTTTTGTTGTTTGAAATTATTTGAGGAGACACCGGCCTAATTTAAAATTATGTCTAAAACAAGGGTTTTATTCGATCATTGTTTCCCCCCTGTTTTTCATGTTTTTTCCCTTCAAAATTACCCTGTGTCCAATTTTGATCCTTTTTGTTTTTGCAATTTGCACATAAGTACAAAACTTCATTTAGTTTATTTTCGGTCTTGGTTTGAAAAGAGAGAGAGAGCCTTCGAAAAATGATGAAGGAGATAGAAAGTCGGTGGTTGGGTAAAATACTAGACGATAATTCATCTGAAAATCCAGTTTCTAGCTACCGAATAGGTAGTCAGAAAATCAGGTTGGGTATTGTTTAAACCGAAAAATCCACTTTTCAATCTATTTTTGTAAAAAAATAAAAATAAAAATTGATAATCTCAAAATTGGTAACAACAAAAAATACAATCAAGTTGAAAAACAAAACACCATGTTAACCCTATTATACTTTTCCCGGCAAGATAAGGGAAAAAAATCTAGATGGAACTCCTCTCCTTATATAAAAATCCTTTTAGGTCATGGGAATTTGAGTTTTACACAAATGTCATTTAATATTTTTTTTTTAATAGACGGATGACATATCATTTATCTTCTTTAACTAAGAAAAAAGAAAAGAACAAGGCAAGGTGCATGCCTATTCTTTTTATACATCCCTACTTAATATTTTTTTTCTTGGCAATTAAAGCAATTGCTTCTCTTTGCGGTTTACTTTTGTTATTATATAATTAGATCAGAAACATGCTTAAAAAAGTTGTTAAATCAATCATGACCATGATCCATGTGGCGTGTTTTAAGAGTTAATCTGGGTTAATAAAAAACAATGTTGTTTCAAACATTTTTAGAAAAAAGAACAAATAAAATGGTGGCAACTTGAAAATTTTTTGGAGCTAAATTAGGTTTTAAATTGGGAAATTGAGTCGCATTTGGGCACACTAGGTTGAATGGTCCACGTTGAACCAATACTAACTCGATCGGATTTGAAACTTAAGTCATGTAAGGGACTATGTCATGGCCGAATTCAAATCAATAAAAAGCAAAGGAACGAGCTAACAAGTTATTTTGTCTCGGTTCAATTTTTCCTTTTCTTTTTATTTTCTAAAAACATATTAACACATAATTAAAAACAAAATATTAAATAGCATAATGCGGCATAAAATCATATTTCTTTATATGTTTTTATTGTTTAGCATCTTAATTTAAAGTTTAGTTATTGTTAATGATTTTTTTTTATCATTTATTAACATATATAATGATCAATTAATTTCATTGAACATAAAAGTCAAGTTTTAAAATTGCATTTCAAGTTTTTCATAATCTACGAAAGAAATTAATGATGCCCATATGTTTTTTTTTTTAACACTCAATTGACTTTTGATCTGGCTTGTAGATAAGCATAGGCTTTAGGGCTAGTTAACAAAACTAAAAAAGATAGGAAATATTTAGTTATTGTTCCCTTCATCCCTAGTGTTTTTAAATCCGGTTTGGTGATCGACCCGGCTCAAGGTCCAAGTAACGAGTTTTAACCGGGTTATCAAGTCACCTGGTTCAATCTTATTTTTTTTATAAAACAAAACGATGTTATTTTGGTAAAAAATAAAAAAATAGTCAATAAGTTGCAACCAGTTTTTTGACTAGGTCAACTAGGTTTTTAACTACCCCTATTTTTTCATAAACTCGTCCTGGTTCCAGTCCCGGATCAACAGGGTCCCGGGTCGACCTGCTGGGCCGGACCGAGTTTTAAAACTATGCTCATCACATATCACTATGCATGGGAATAGTGTTTTTTTCTTTTTATTTAGTGATTGTGAAATATTTTTAGATAAACTCGAAATTTCCCGCCTAAAGTTTATGTATTGTCTCACTTTCAATTGAAAACTTTTGTTGTGTTTCAATTAATAATCACAAGTTTTAAATTTTCTACGTCATTAATCTCTATCAAGTAAATTAATATAAGCCTAATAAACAATACTTATGCATTTTCTACAAGAAATGACTAAATATTTATTAAATAATGTAAATGGGTATAACTATATGAACATGAGGAAACACATCAGCATATAAAGCCGGACCATTATAATCTCTTAACAAAAACAAAATAATTCAATGGTAAAGAAGAGATGATATATTGAAAGAAGAAATCTTGGATTATTAATATGAATTCCTAACTTAATAAACAAAAAATAGAATTCTTAATTATTAAAAATTTTCAATTTAAGAACAAAGTCACTTAGATTAAAAGCAAAACTACCATATCTAGGTAAACCTTATTTCAATTCTCAATGTTTATTTTTTCATGTCCTCTACATGCTATCTACTTTACTCCTTTTGAAATCAAAATCTTTTAATTGCTAGTTTGACTAAATCATGCAATCATGTTTGTTTCTTTTTTTCTTCCTTTCTTTGTCATTTTATTTTTTTATTTGTCCAATCAAATTCTATCAAAAGATTTCAAATTATCACGGTATCACATAAATAAATTAAAAAAAAATTATGCATAAGAATATATGCGAACTTTGGATGTGAAAATGGATAAGGGCAAATTAAAAAAAGATAAAAAAAAAAAAGAAGTTGCCTTCTATTTTTAAGATAACTATAAACATTTATCTAGTTTTCATAGTTATATGGTTATGGTTGGTCATGCTATAGAAAGCTAACAACCACCCTAAGACATCTTATCTAAAATAAATCACACTATGATTATCTTAATGTGAATAGTATTGATTATGTGCTATGCAATATGTTTTCCTAACATGAGATATATATATGCTTGTTATTTAAAGATAAAAGCTAATTAATTCTAAGACGGTGATTTAGAACCTATGTTAAGCAACATAGTGTAATCCTCACTTTTAAAATAAGAATGTTAGAAGGATGGTGATGATCAATTAGGTTTAGGCTTGTTTAATTTGACTGTCTAAAATAGTCTCATAGGCTATCACACTCTCTCTCTCTTAACATGTCAATGTAGAGTTGCATTGATCCAATCCAGGTCTACTCTTAGCGATATGAGAAGATATATATCTCAAATATTGAAAATACCTATTGAGCATTCATATATCTTTGAAAATTTATATACATAATCATTATATAATGTTTACAAACTAGAGTTCAAATGAATATTTACACACTGTTTATTACATATTTTTTTTTAATAAAAGTCAAATATGACTCCGCTAGTAAGATGATGGTTGATTGGATAGACAAAGAAATAGATAAAAAGGGTATTGTCTAGAATACCTTCAAACCTATAGGTTAGATCCATATATAAAACCAAAAACCAATATTATTTTGTAAGCAAAGTCATACATTGACCACTTTCATTATCTTTCAACTTTCATTATTTTTCAACTTTGAGGGATAAGACTCTATCATAGATGTTACTATCCCTGGGTTGATTCTTAGATAAAAATATGATTAATACATAATATTAGACAAATAACCCACGTTATAGGAATATGGTAGCCTAGGGGCTTACTTATTACCACTACACACACACACCAACACATAAATAAGGCAAACAAAAAATAAACCTGTTTTTTATATGAAAATAGACCCGTTTTATTTTTCAAACTAAAGTCAAATGTTAGAAAAATGTTTTTGGACATTTATTTAGCATGAGCAGGTATATACATTCACATACAAAGTTTCAAATCAAGACTGAATCATTAAGTATAAGATAAACTAAAATAAAAATTATTCTCTCAACCCTATCATTGGGTATTGATTCTCAACCTTATTCTACCTTGAAAAATAATTCCTCAGCGTCTTCATACCCCTAGGGTTGCCACACAATGGTATGGATTTCAATATTTCAAATATTCTGCAAAAAACATGCGAAAATGTATTTAGATAATAAAATAGGAAGGGAAAAGATGTTTTTTTCCTTTTTTTTTCAGTTGTTTTTTTTTACTTTTCTTTTTGTTTATTTTTTTTTGTTTATGAAAGCTTGACCCTAAATAAAATATGCAAAAGTACTAAAATCATGAAATGTTTGTAATTTTTGAAAAAATGATTGAATTACACTGAAAATACAACTTTAGATTGATTAGCAGATTCAATAGGACTCCTAAAAAAGTATTAAATTTACATTTTATGATGTGTCTAAGAGTTTTAGGAAACTCAAAAATTGTAGTGAAACATTGTTAGAGAATCAGGGTTTATTGATTGCATGTTTTGATCGTTATAGGCATTACTTGTGAATTAATTTTATGTTCAAAATTATTTTTCCTAACAAAAATAATTTTTCTCATTTTTTTTAAATAAAAGGTTTCCTGTTACTAGTATGATCATATCTAGCTGGATTTTTCTAGATCTAGCCAAAATTTACAGAACAAAATAAAAAATGGTAGGGGTGGCCGCTAATGCCACTAGCGCCACTGCCAATGTTGTTGGTGGGCCTGGTTATGATGCATGCAGAAATAAATTGTCATTGGCGTTGTCCAAAATAGCCAAGGGAGAGGTTTTTGCCCCGACATAGTAATGCCTAAAACTGTTGGTAACCATTGGCGAGGCTACTGCCTCGCACTAGTGATTACACAACAGTAGTCTTGATTGTTGCTGCTACCAATGCTACCGATGATGGGTAGTGTGCTTAATACCAAAAATAAAAGGTAGATTTACTATTCTCCTCATGATGCTAGTACACTATTACAATAGGATACTTTTAGACATAATTGTGATTTTATCCCTATACATATATAATACTGACTTTATATCAAAATTGAAACCCTAAATTAAATTAATTTTAGAATTATTTTTTCTAATTAGATTAGGACTGAATTAAAGTATTTAAACAATTGATTTTTTAAATATTCTAATTGGATTATTTTAGAAAAAAAATATTTTAAAATAAAGAGAGTTTTTAAGTCGGAAAATTTTATTTAATTGATAGTTTAGGATGTTTATAAGGATTTTAATATGATTAGTTTTCTTATTAAATCTTGAAAAAATAGTTTTTGAATAAAATATATATTATATAAAATTTTATAAATTTTGAAAAAAAATTCAAATTGAGTTTGATTTAATATTTTTAAATGTTATAAATATTATTTTAAAATTACACGTAAAGCCAATAATTAGAACTAAAGCGTGAAATATATGTAGGTATGTATATTAATGTGTTTTTATACATGATTTATGATTATGGACATCTAAAGGCCAATTTGATTGTTTTTTTTTTTATTGTTGAATGGTTATAATATTAAATAGGACGTATTTGTCCTGTCTTTTTTCTATTTTTTTATTGTAAAATTATTTTCTCATCCAATTCCCCTTGAATATAACCCAAGGTCTCTTATATAATTATATAAATATTATGTAATTTATAAATGTAAGAATTTTGATAAGAATATTATTTTTTAATTAAAGACAAAGAAACAACGACAAAAAAAGATACAATTGTGTTGCTCGCAAGGACTTGAACACCTAATTTCCTTCAATAGCTCCAGGAAATTAGTTAGATATATCTATGGTCATCTAATTACAATGATATGCTAGGTGTAATAGGTCGAAATCTTATAAAGTAATTTTATCTTTCCAATAATTTTATTGTTGTAAAATGGACTCTTTTTTAAAAAAATTTGGTAGAGTTTTCCCTATACGGAAGCCCTACCTAAAATGGCCCAAGTCACAATTTACACTAAGGTAGCGCCAGGTTCACTATCCATCAATTTCATAAAAAATATGATTACACACAACACACACATAAAATAACAAGATTATAACATTTCCTTTAATATATATATATATATCCTAAAACAAGAAAAGTTGACCTAACTTTTTGTTTTTCTTACAACCATTTGGTATTACTAGCTTAAATACATATGGTAAGTTTATTTACATAACATTAACTAGTTTATAAAATTCTACATAGAATGAAATAACTGAGAGAACTCTTCAGTATGATATCAATGTAAAGATGATGGATGAGATATACCAATAAAATACTTAGAAACATAGAATATAGAATAATTACATGAGTATCCATTTTAACTAATAGTTTTATCAAACTCTAAAAATAACACAATATTAAGGGTCTTTTCATAAGCATATTTAATCTATACCATGTTTCCAATTTATTTCATTTTTTTTTTATCAAATGATAATCCCTTTATCATTTCATTATATTATACCACCACTTTCATATGTAAAGTAATATTTTATTAATGAAACATTCATTGATCCATTTCAATAATTATAGATAGTGTCTTAAGACTCTCTTTAGCCCCCACCATTACGGCTGACTTAGTTTCCATATCCTAACCCCTATCATTGCAGCTAGCTTAATTTTCACAGCATAGTCCCTAGTTTGCAGTTGACTTATTTTTGCATGATATACACATTTCCATAACATACTTCATTTACAATCATAGTCTTCACCGTTACAACCAATTTAGCTTTCACATCATACATACATTTCCATAACACACCTTATTACACACCACATAAGAGGTCCATGCATGATAAACACATACATGGACCTCTTACGGAGTGTGTTCCTTTTACTGCAGGTTCTATTTTCAATGTCCCTGCCAAATTCTAAAAGAATAATTCAAATTAGTACAAAATTTTCTTTGGTCCATTCATTAGTTCTCCTTAATTACAAACAATAATTTGATTTCAAAATATTATTAGACTTTACAAGGACCTTTCTACCATGGAAAACTAAGTAGCTCGATAACATTTTGCGACAAGGTTCTTTTTTCAGAAAGATACATGAAAACATAAAATACCATGAAATAATTATAACAAATGCATGTATCAACATAGCTACTGATATTCAATAAAGATATAAGAAATATTTAACATCTTTATTCTCATTTATGAGCATATTGAATCTATGTTAAATTTTCAACATGATACATTCTTCTTAATAATTTATGAACTCTTTCCTTTTATTTCTTACACAATGAATTACGGTCATCATACTTATAATAATTTTCTCATTCTTAATCCTATTTCTTAGTTAAAATCATCACTTAAAGTTTTAACTTAATCGTATTTATGACAGAGTCATATTCAATCCTTATTCATGATTTAACTTAATCACCTCTATAATATCTCATAGGTGTCGAAGTTGAGCAAATTGAAACCCTTAAAATTAATGATTTGTAATATAAATTAAAGAATCTTAAATCCTTTGTTTTCCTATACAAAAATATATATATAAAAAATAAGGACACATAACAAACATATGATAAAAGATCTTTTATGCATTTATCCTCGTCATGAATGTAAAGTGACCTATAAGAATTCAATGATTAAACAAGTGAGTGAAACCTCATGAATAGGATTATAGTAGTCTAAAAAACCGATTCAAAGTAAATATAAGTAGTTAAGAGGTAAATAAGTATCAAGTAGTGCAAATATCACATAGGATCCTAATTATCAAAGTGGAGTAAGTTTTAGAATCATATCAGAGTCCCTCAAACACAACTTTATAACCATACAAGTAGGTAAGAACAACAATTATCATCATTGAAAACTCACATTTGATGGTTATCTATTCTAAATAGAGATATACTCTTACAAGCATAACAAACAACAAGGAGATAACATACAAACATGGATTAAATATATCAAAGAATAAACAACCTTGAACGAGTAACAATCGAATTACATAATGAATAAGAATACAACAACAATAACAAGAATATAAGCATAATGTTGAATATAATAAAAACTTAAAAAAAACAACATGATATGTAAAAAGCTTGAGATAAAAAGATTGCTTTATTTCATATAAAAAACTTGAGCCTGTATCAATCCTCAAAGGCTTTATAGTTGAACCACATCTCATGACTTCTAAAAAATCTCAAAAAAATCACTAGAAAACAAAAATCTAATATGAAACTATTGTAAAAGAGATGAAAGCATACTTGAAAAATTATGAAAACTAAATCAAAAATAGTAGTGGTGTGTGAAGATAAGGCGATGCGTGCGATAGTGCATGGATTCCTAATCTAATCTAACTATTGACGAGGACAATATTTTTCACTATTAGCCAATGATGGAAAATCAAATGTCAAATTGACTTAGCTTTCTCTTCTTTTAGAAGAGCTACTCCGACAAATGATAACATACGGCTGCTTTTTTTTTCTATTTTAATATTGTTGTGATTTAGATTAAATTGTGATTTCTATAGTGATTGGAGCTTTGATTGTAGAGCAATGATTTTGACTTGATGGAGAAGGGTCTGATTCGATTATCTGGTGATTTAGTTTGATCTGGAGGTGTAGAAGTAGTGTTTTGCGTTTGTAGGGTGGTTATAGGTGATGGTGAAAGGGGAGGAAAGAAAAATAAAAAAAAGACAAGAAAAGGAAGTAAGGAAAAGAGAAGGAAAAAAAAAGAAAGAGGAAAAGAAAAAAGTCTCTTCTAAATTCTTTCAAATAAGGTTAAGAGATAAATTGGTATGAAGCTTTTTTATTCTCCAAAAATATTTCAAAATATATTCTTTAAGATATTTTCCACCTACTTTTTGTAATGTTTGATGGAAAGATTGGAATGTTTTCTTATACTATTTGATAGTGCAGTAATAATTATTTTTTAAATTATTTTTTGCTCGTAAATATATGAAAATAATATATTTTTTATTTTTTAAAAATTAATTTTTAACATCAATATATTAAAACAATTTAAAAATAAAAAAATTTAAAAAATTATAAAATACAATCTCAAAGGCAAATATTCAGCCCTAGAAATACTTCGAATAATATCTGCATGAACAAAAGAAGAATACAAGATTCTCCTGTCTTTTAAGCATATTATAATGAATAGTTCTTGAGATATTTTTTTGATTGGGTCTTGTGCTTAGATCTTCCGTAACTAATGCAGGATTTTTTTGTGCACAATCTATATCGGTTCTCACTTCCCTGTCTCCTCATCAGTTTTTTTATATATGAAAAATGGTTTTTTTTTAAAACAAAATAAAGTTTTGAGAAATTAAGGAAATAAAACATGAGTGTTATGCCGATCTCTTTAGTTTTGCAATATAGAAATACCATAATACTGCCCGTGCAAATACATCCAAAAGCCCATGACAAGATTAAACAAGTTAGAACAAACCTTGTCAATTTTACAACAAAAATATTCTTTGAATCTTCTTCTCAAACAATATCTTTTGTTAGAATCACTTCACAAAAAATGCTGAATTTCCTACAAAAATAACATCTTTTCTTGTAGAAGAAGAGGCGTGCAATTCAGATGAAAAACATGTATGAAAACCTTGAAAAAGTTGATGGAGGTACTGAAGGAAGGTGAAACAAGAACTGAGAGTATGGGAATTCAAATTATCACTTTGACTACAATAACAGAACCATGCCCTCTCCCATTCCGAAGATGGAGGTACTGAAGGCTAACATCATATGACTGCAGATTAGCACATCTATGGCACATTACCAAATGGATCCACATCTCTGAACTCATGATTGATGGTTAAAAGACAATCAGTTCTAGTTATCATAAGGTAAGGATCACATTGAATATGAAACTGGCTGATTAAAAGACAATCGATTCTGGCAGCGCGCACCATTGAGGCAAAACTGTGCGGGAGATTCATCGCATCGGGGCCTCAGTCCATAGCCAATGCAACCACAATGTGTGAGTAAGAGAATCTTCATCCAAATCAATATCTCCTTTCTTGAAACTCTGAAAACTTAATCTATGCGGAATGCATCATTTTGTGTCCTGAATGTTCCAATCATAATGTTGGGAAAGATAACCATACAAGCCATAAACAGTGTGAACTGCAATAACACAAGAGTGATCAGGCAGTCTCCACATGTAAATTATTGTGTACATCCATAAGCAGGAAGAGAAAAAAATGAACAATCTAAGATGTACCAGAAGAGGAAGGGTCAAAAAACTCCAAATTGGCCACAAAGAAAAGGAAAACCTAAGTGAGTTCAGAAACAGAATAAGTGGTCTAAACGTAAGTGATAGAACTCAGTTAATTGAAAAACTGAAATGCACAATAGTTACTCTTACAAGCAAAAGGAGACAAGCCCCAACAGGGTAACTAATGGCAGAGTGGATATACTTGAGAGCTCCCATTTTTCATCGAACCTCCTGACACTCCAGGCAAACATAATTGTATATAAGAAGATAAGAATGTTCAAACCAACACCCACCATCCCAAGGTATAAAGGCAATCTGCATGGGAATTTCTTCAAAGATTAGACACCAGAGAAATTGAATAATATGGGTAGCTAATATTTTGCAATATAATATACAAGGGAAAAAAAAAGAAGTTGCAGTCACTTCACTGCAAAACAGAGATCTTTTTAGTCACACGCATTATCCATATGTTGAATTTGAAAAATACGCAGTCACTTAGCTGCAAATACAGAGATCTTTTTAGTCACATGCATTATCCACATGTTGAATTAGTCTTTGGTTACTAAAATGATCAGATTCCATCACATATTTGTAAGTTACTGTGAGAATGCAATTAAACTGGCCTCTAAAAATACCAAGCGCAGACAAAGTTAAGGCTGGTTCTTAAGAAAGATCAGCTGGTAGGCAAATAAGTTCCATACAGAGGCAGCAATACATATATCCATAGGAATTGAGTGTTCTACACACATGCAAGCAGAAAATCATAATAAGAAGAATATGTATTTTATTTATTAAATTTATTTTCTTAGAATTCTATGTTTAGATTTATTTAGTACTCAATATCAAAAATAACTATTTTCCTATTTCCTTTATTTCGGTATAAAAGAGCCTATGAAGGAGAGTAATCAGTTAGTGGAGAGTTTGAGAGCCATTGAAGTTCTAAACTATTGTTTGCTTTCACTATTTTTTCTTGAGAAATTTCGGTGTCAAGCTTTCATCTAAAATATATTTTTATTGCTGCTGGTTTGTTCTTAGTGTTTGCTGCACCATTTTTCCCTGAAGAATAGGCAAAAACCTTGGGTGCAGGTAGGCGGTGAATATAGTTAAAATTCATTCATATTCAAAAGGAAATAGGACCGCCACTGTCACTAAGTGAATTGTGCCATAACCCCCCTTAGAACAAATTCACAAAGCAGATATAAAAAAAAAAAGTTTAAAACTAGTGGCTTCTGTGACATTAACCCATAGTGGTACATACAACAAAGTTATAAGAAAACTCATTTGAAAACCTAATAATCTGAAGGCTGTTTCCAGGTTTACTCCAAGAAGTTCAGTTCACATTCCACACACAAGAACTGATCCTCAACAAATTATTATTTCATGCCAATTGAATTCTCTGTAGCAGTACATAAAGCTAGTGAAGCTTCTCCATATTAAGCAGATTCATTCTATTGTTTATTGGCGAAACTGAACCTGGTTGACATCCACAAAACAGCCATAGTCTAAACCCATGAGAGTCAACTAAAAACATATTTCCCTTTATTTGACTCTATCCAATAACATTCTCTTACCACAAGCATTGTCAATAAATAAATTCTTTCCATGACTGAATTTAGGAATTTTCAGCATATGGTCACTCCATTTCATACAAGATTACTGATCTTATCATTCAGGTATTAATTTGTTATGCTATGTATGAAAGTTCAACACACAACATCTTGATGGGAAATGATGAAAGCCAACAACGGGAATTATATTTAATCATCAGATAAATCACCCCAATCATCCTGTAGTTTGATTTGCATCCTATGTTTTATAATTACAATTCACAGCCTCATTAGAAGGGTAACTGATTCTGATAAGTTTAAAGCAAAATGACCAAAGTAACCCCATATAAAGATAACTTCCAAACTGATTTCTTTCCAATCTGCAAAAAGTTGTCTTTTTCTTTGATTTCTCATCATTTCCAGCTTTCCCTAACCCCTCACTCTCTCTTTCTTTTGTCCTCTCTTTTCATTCTCCTCAACAGATTTGGCCTATCTTCTTTACTAGAGATCAGATCAGATCTCTCCATTTCTTAAGCTTTTGGGTTTTGATCTTGTATTTAGGACTATTTTCTTGCTTAAATGCTGTGTAGCTGCTGTTTTGTGATGGTGGAAGATACAGTAGAGGTGGCTGGTGTATTGCAGTGGAGGAAGGAGCAGAGGGGATGGTGAGGTGATATGTTGGTTCTGTGTACTGTAGAGGCTATCAAACCATTCTTGTTGAGTACTTCTCACTCAGGTGGCAAGTCTTTGATGCAAAATTAATTAGGAATGGAGAGGCCACTTGTCATTTTGTCTAATGTTTAAATGTAAGAGAGAATACTCTCAAGCATGTGATTAGTGGCATTTTTGTAATATGTGTTTTTTGGACAGAGATTGACATCAATTGCAATGTGTAAATGTGAAAGCATAGGGTGTTAAGTGTCCTGTCATTCCAATATGGATACACAGTGGTTTACGAAATATGGAGATGCTAAATGTTGTTGCCATCAAACTAAAGGGTGATTGAGGTGATTTACCCTTTATTATTGAGGGAGTTTATGTTGGATGATTATTCTAGATTTTAAAAAATATGGAGATCCTATTGTATTTGGTGCATGTAAATAAAGAATATTACCTAGAGATTTAATAAACATTTAATATTGCTATTAGAACAAAATTGAGATGAGAATTGGTTCTCTAGTTTCATGATCTTATTGGTGGTTCTCCACTAGTTTGGTATCAACGTGTAAAATCATGGTGGTTCGATTGGGCATGGCCTTTTGACCATTGGATTCACCCAGGATCTCTACTGCCACTTTTCTTGAAGAACCTAGTCATCTCTCCCCATACAGTATCTGTGTCAGCATCTAGGTTCCCATACAGTATCTGTGTTAGCATCTAGGTTCCAAACCTCCACTCCCAATAGTTTTTCTTAAAATCTACTTGGTTTGCACCCTTCATGCATCACCACCAAACCCTTGGAAGCATGTTTCTCTAATCCTTTCCCACTCCATCCTTTCTCATCACATCTAAAAGTGCCAGCCTAAGTTGAGAGGCTATGGCTTCCACAGGGATGAATTTGGAATTCTTACATATAGTTTTGTGCCCCTTTATTGTGAGGAAGAAGTCTGTTTGGGTACAATTACCCCCTTTTTAAAAGTAGTGAAATGTGGTTCCCTCTTTTCAAATAGATGTTAGATAATACCAAATCATAGGACAAAGCAAGCTCTAGTATAACCTAACCATCCCCATTTCTACTACCATACCCATATCCTTCACACACCCCTTTTAAATCAGTAATTGTTGCTACTCACATGTCCATTCAAGTCTTCCCCAAGGAAAATCTTTTCTTCATTACAGATCCCTTAAAGCAAAGCATATGCATCCAGTCCTAGTTGTGCGCATAGGCATTGATGACATGGATCCTCTCCTTCCCTATTACTAGCTTCATGAAGATAATCCTATCCCTAAATCACTTCACTTCCACAACCTGATTGAGTTTAGGGATACTAGTGGACATTGTAGAACAAGATGATGAATGCAATGAAGACGGCATCAAAGAAAACTTGTTAAAGGAAATAGAAATTGTGAAGATACGAGATGGGCATAATTGCAAGGATGAAGAATTTCAAGCAAAGGATCTTGTGCAAAAGAAAAAATAAATAAATTGAAGATTCTATCATTGAAGTTTTCAAAGAAAAAAGGCCGATCACATTTAGTTCATTATTCCTCTTAAATTCAATATTGTAGCTGAAAAGACTATCTTATTGCTAAAATTATTGTGACCATTAAACACGAAAGAAAGGAATCAAGTGCAAGAGTTTTACTTCGGGAAATGAAGTGCATGCGAGATTATGGAGTTCTTACTGCTATGACACTTCAAAACTAGAGATTGAGATTTTCCATCAAACGATGAACGAATGGGACATGGAGAAGGATAGCAGTGAAAATTAAGATTTGATTATTTAGGAACCTTAACTTTAAATGATTATTTAAGAATAGAAGTACTTATTAATTAGTAGTCATATAAGAATTTAGTTTATTTTAGTTTCCCGTAAAAATTAAGACTAATTAATAGGTTTTCACGTTTTATTTGGTTTGGCTACTATGCCTGGACATTCAAAGACACTGAATGTTGATATCAGAATAGAGCTGAGATTTACTTGAAGAGAGTTCATTCTCTAATTTTGTTCTCTTAGTTTTGTGATCTTGCTATAGGTTTTAAACATCTGCTATTGACTATTCTTTTAATACAAGTGGTACTACACCCCATTGAATGAGGATACAATTAAATTCAAATGAAGCCATTACTGCCATACATGTCTTACAATATCATTTTCTTCCCTTCTTAATTCTGGACTCAACGGACTAGAAAAAATAACCAAAAGAGTGAAGCACTCTAGCAAGCCTAGTTGCACAAGTTTCTAGTGCAAATTCTCAAAAAAAGAAAAAGAAAAAGAAAAGGACATGCAATGATTTATCACATTAGAGCCTTATCTCCAAGTTCAAGTATAAGATGATTCTGATACCTAACATACACATCTGAAATATCTAACTTCGTATGAATGTCTCCCCATTATGTGAGAAAATAAACCCCAAACACACCCCCAGAAGCACTACTTTACAAGGCTCGTTTTTATATCTGCGAGGATATCCTGCCATGCTTCAACCTTTTCCAATGCATGAATATCCTCATACACTTGAGAAATCTGAATCAAGTTTTTCAACATTTTCATCTTGGAATAGACCAAGACAACACGTTGAAAGAGAAAGAGATTGAATAAACATCTAAATGCTGCCTAGCTTAAACCATGTGGAAGCCTCTTTAGAAATATTAAGAAATGCAATACAGATGACCAAGAACGCTTCCAATATTGATAGTTTTCCCCCTCAAGAATCGGGATTTAAGCAGATGACATTGAATAAGCATCTAAGAAGTGCAAAACATATTAGACAAACAAATGAAGGATAATAGTAGTAGAAGAAGAAGATTACAGAAAATGAATTTGATTACCTTCTAATCCGTTCGTCATGCCACAAAAGATAAATCAAATTGGAGCGTCTGTCGCCGAAGTAGATGATGAAAATTGCAGAAGCAATCCAAATTACATTTTCGACAATCTCAAGCCAAGGCCTAACTCGCTGATTCGGGGGCGAAAAAGGCTGTGCTCTTGAACAAGCATCATCCTCAAGATCATCACCACTTGAGGCATACCCTTGGCTATGTCTCTGCCTGATGTATCCACCGCCGCCAACTGGTGTCCCACCAGACATTTCAAAAGATAAATCAAATATGATAATAATCCTAAAAACCCAGAAAGAAGGAATGTGCCGGGTGGGTCACCCAATACCCATACCCAAGTAAGGAATTTTTACTTTGTCACCTACTCCTAATCCCACCGAATCTATCTATCTATCTATCTATCTATCTATCTATCAAATCCAGTTCGTAATCTAAGAGAATAAAGACATGTGGGTTATTTGTTATGATAATTAAAAGAAATACTGTATGAAATTGTTTTCTTTATAGAAATGAAAAAGAAAGAAGGATAGAAAACAGGCCATGAATATAAAAGGGGAAATCGATTAGACCCATGTTATTTATGAAAGCTTAAAACATAAAATCTAAATGCAAAGTACATATATATATATATAGATAGAATATGAAAATAGATTCGAATTCTCAAGAATCTCTTCAAACAAGAGAGAGCAATGACTGAGATAAGGCCGGAAAAAAAAAATTAGTTGTAACAGAAGAAAAAGGGCAAGGGCAAGTTTGTGTAGTGTTTGCCAGAATTGATAGCGCGTCCGCCTTCGTGTGGGTGCAGATATTAGGTTGGCATGGCAGGAGGAATGTTTAAATGTTTAATAATTATTTTCCTCAATTAATAACAAAAAATAAAACTATTTTATAAATCTATAGAAATATTTATATAATAGGTTGCAAAATACATCAATTCTCTCAAAATATCCTAATAATAAATGAAATAAAATTTGAAATATATTGGCCATTAAAAATATTGATATTTCCTTTCCAATAAATCATATTTCTATTGCTATTAATATTATTACTTTATTACTAAATATACTAAACACAATGGGTTTTGTTGTTAATGTGAACTTTTTTTTTCATTTTAATTGGTCAAACTTTTTTTGATGCAATTCTATCATTCTAAATTATATTAGCATGATTTATATATTTTTTAATTTCTATTTTCTTATAATTATTTTTTTTCATTTTAGTCATTAAATTTTTATAATACCAATTTTATTATTCTAAATTATATTAGTATGGTTTATATGTTGAGATATGTTTTTGTTTTTATTTTCTCATATACACAATTTATATATTCCATTGTAATTAAAAATCAAAATTGAAAGATAAAAGACCAAGTTGAAAAAAAAGACCCATTTGAATAATGACATGCGAAACTTAAATTTTCTCCCTATAGTAAAGTTTATATATTATTTGGTCATAATTACTTTAGCAATTCACATTTTAATCCAAAACTTTATTTTTTATGATTCAAGCTCTAGATGTTGAGAGATGAGAGAGAGAGTTGTAAGAAAATATTAAGGAGAGAAGGTAATTAAATGTAGACATTTTGGCCACAAAAAAGTTGATCTTAGTATTAATAGGTTTTTTTTTTTTAAAAAAAAAGGTGTTTAATGGAGGTGTTGTTGCCTTTTAGCCATACCAAAAAAATAGATGAGGATCGTTAAAGTTTTTTAATTCCTTTAATTTTCATTTTAGAGTAATTAAAGCCTTTTTTGGGGTTGAAAATGAATTTGTTAAAATTTCTATGGTGTTTTATAGTTGTTTTAAGGTGAAAAAAATAGTTGAAAATGAGTTTTTAAGGTCCAAAAAACTTAGACCATGAATTTTTGGTCATCAAAGGTGACCAAAACTATTGTAGAGGACAATATGTCATTTACCACAATAGTCAACCTATCATCCATAGAGAAGAAAAAAGAAAAAGAAAAACTAGATCAAATAATGTGTTGTCCATTTCATCAAAAAACAAATAAAAAATAACATCAGCGAGGTATGCAGGCTTAGGCACATAGGCTTGACATATTTTTTTCCTAAGTTTTGATATATTTTATATTTTAAATTTAATTAATGCACTCTTTGATTTTTTTTATTCTTCTGACTTCGTATTAATTTTTTAATTTAAATTTTAATTAATACCCACTCTTTTATTTTTTAAGTTGTTTTATTCACCTTTTTTCAGAATAGTTATTCATGTTTTTAATTGTTTTTTTCACCTAATAATTGTGAAGCGACCAACCTTCTTATGAAATTTAAATAAGTTAAAACTGTTAGGTGACCAGCCTCAACATAAAATAAATGTCCTCAATGAATTGTGTGAACTTCTTCGCGTCATCTTAAATGTTTGTTTCATATCACATAATTGACCATTATTTAAGACTTATTTATTTGATTGAATTGAATTTATAAGCAAGCGATCCAGTTCCGAGACCTTTATACTTGAAGTTGCATCAGATAGTGATTTTGTATCTAAAGCTTTATTTCCCCCTAGGATTGAACCCTGGTGCAACATAAAGATATTTGCTCATCTTTGCTCACTTTTTCATCATGAAGAAATTGTTTTCTCTACCACTCATAATTTATGATGGAGTTCTCCAAATCAATAGTTATTGTCATTGTCATCACGTATCCAAACAAATAGAATTGTCCTCAGCTGATCTAACTATGTTCATCTTTTATAGTAGTCATCAAGATACACGTATGCATCATCATCATCGTCGTTATTATTTTTATTAAAAACTTTACAAACTTCGTTAAACGAGAAAATTTTATTGTAAAACATCTTATTTGATGAAGTTTGTATTTTTTTTTTTTTGTTATGAGACCAAATCTTAATGATTGTATTTGTATAGGTCTAATCAATGAAAATAGATCATTGAGATATAAACTTGAAAGTGTTTTTACCGAGTGGAAAAAATAATTTCTCAATCAAAAGCTAGAGAGATAACATTCAATTTCTAAGATGTGATTTTAGATATTTGTTGGCATATGACAAAATAGGTGTTAAGTGTCATTGAGAAGACAATTGTTATCCTCAAAGTTTGGCTATAAATGGCTAAAATGGGTTCTTTAACAAATTGAGGGATATTTTAGAAAAAAAAATGTTAGATCCTAAAAGAGAGTTTTAACTTTCAAAAAAGAAAGATGTCTTACTTCACATTATATTGATGCTTATTCATTGGTGAAAATGTGTGACTTAGTATCTTAAAAAATGATATGCAGTAAACAATCTAGTATGGTTCTTTTTTAAAAAAATATATCTTTTTTTTTTCTCTTTTTAAAAGTTAACACCTATAAGAAATAGCTTTTAAAAGCATGTTATGTAGACTAAGGTTTAGGTCTATAAAATAGTGATATATATATATATATATATATATATATATATATATATATATATATATATATATATATATATATATAATATATATATTTAAGA